>Ga0265301_10001809_pt1 | contig 26682 bp, 21 predicted proteins | sample AusTroGonzalo_MG_2_FD_193488 | JGI IMG/M metagenome (GOLD analysis project Ga0265301, IMG submission 193488) | Bovine rumen microbial communities from tropical cattle in Woodstock, Queensland, Australia - Gonzalo_04 | ecosystem: Host-associated > Mammals > Digestive system > Stomach > Rumen ... | reverse complement strand
GTCTCCGTCTGAACGGGTGCCGATTCGTTCGCTTTCTGCTCGGGTTGAGCTTGCGGTCTCTTGATGAAGACGGGCATGGCGACGAACTGGCCCATGCCTCCGGTTCCAACGAGCGGACTGAAGGCGTCGTTGATTTCGATCCGGGTGTGTCCTTCGTTCAAAAGGTGTGCAAGGATTTCCTTCCGGACGACAAAGTTCAGATCGCCCCAGTTCGGATCGAACTCGGCGCGGATGCTGAACAGCATGCCGTTCGAGCTTTCGAGGTGGAGATTGTCCGGGACTTCAGTCAGACGGCTCAGCTTGATGGTGGTGGGCTTTTTCGGATCATCCGGGACGCCCCTCAAGTAACGCTGGAACATCTCGGCTCTGTCCTGCTGGAAGCTAACATAGTGCGTCTTATCGGTTCGTTCGGGGACCACACGTTTCCAGTTCGGATAGTTTTCCTTGAATGCCGTTGCACGCCAGCTCCAGCGGCCAAGCGAGAGCTCGAAATGCGTTTCGTCATCGCTCGGCCATGTCGAGAGACGGCCAGCCTCGCCGAATGCTCTGGTCGCGAGGAGCGCGAGCGGGAACGGGATTGTGGTGCTGCCGGCCATTTTAAGCTGGAACGGAATGTTCGAGAGCTCCTTCGCGTTGGCAGCGGTAAAACCGTCTTTGCTGATGTTGATTCCACGCAGGACCTTGCGGACGTCCTGCCCCTTGTCGGCAATTGGAGCGAGCTTTTCCAGAGCCGACAGTGTGTCGGCGGGAAGTTCCGTGACGCAGACATCCTGATCGGGGATGATCTCCGGGACAGGGAAATGTCCTTCAACGGGAGCGAGCTTGACGCCTTCGATGAAGACCTCGCCGTTGTCGATCTCCAGTTTCAGAGATTTGTTTTTGCAGTTGCGAACGGCGAGACGGAACTGCTCGAATTCGACGAGGACAGCCGGGAAATCATCTTCCAGATCGGCGAACAGTCGGAATTCGATTTCCTCTGTCACATTGCGGGTTCTGAAGTAAAGCATGTTCGCTTTTCCTTCGATTTGGATCGCCTGATACGTTCTGATAAGAGACGTCCGGGAGACCAGCTTCCCCAGTGCGTTCAATGCACTGGCCAACGAGTTTTTGTTTACGGGAATTTGCATGTTTTCCTCCATAATAGGGTTGATGGTGAAATGTCAATTCTGACGTTCGTGGGAGGAATATATACATGAAAGCCCTTGAAAACCATTTTTAAGGCAAAAACAGCCATTTTCGAGGCAAAAAACGGTTCAAAACCATGAAAAAGACGCCTTTTTTACCCGATCATCGTCTATTTCCGTTCTCAATACAGTTTTGAGCAGGCAAAAGCACGTTGGTGTGGAGGAAGCAATCTTTGCGGACCTGAAGAGGTGAACTGCATCCCGTTCATGATTTCCCAAAGCTTCATTTTGTCCTGAGTGATCGAGGCATCAGTAACCGGCATCTCCGCAATAAATTGGACTGGAAAGGGAGAGTACAGCTTCCATATGCGTTGAGCCGCATCCGTGACATCGTTCATGTCGTTCCGGAAATACCCCTGGACGATCAAAATCATGTTGTAACACCCTCGAAAGGCATCATAAGTCCAGGAATATGCGGGAACACAGTTGGCTCTTCTTAATGCTGCGGTTAAGGCCCTCATGTATTTTGTGAAATCGTAGTAGTTTTCCAACGCGGGAAAGATGTAAAAAGCGATTCTTGCTTTTCCGTAACTGACTATAAACTTTTCAATAAGTTCTCCAATTCGTTCTAATTGGATTGTTCCATCTGTCATGTAGCCTCCTTTGTTTTGGGTGATAATAGATCGTATGCATATGCGTATAATATGATGAAAATAAGTTCAAAGAAGAAATTATGTCGCGATGCATGATATGATCCGTATTTCGGATATAAACTTTGAAAGACTCATTGATTCAGGATCATTTTCCCGTTTCTCTAAACTCGGATAATATATATTACTTATATATAGAACTACATATACCACGTATTTATAAACGATCAAAAGCAAAGGACAGACTATGTTTTCACAAAGCATTATGTCAAATCGCATATTTCTAGACATCCCGATGTTCAGAAGGATACAAAACATCTATTACAATCTCTTAATTCACTCTCTTCAAAAGCATTGCAAGGTCTTTGTCATGAGAATGGACATCCATCTTCCTCAGGAGATGGATCAGAGTCTTATCATGGACTTCAATCATCGTTTCATTGAAAAAGAGAAGAATGCAGGATTTGATCCTCTCTACATCATGGTCAGAGAACTTAGCTCAGAGAAGAATATCCACTATCACATGGGACTTTTCCTTGATGGAAACAGAACGAACAATCCTTATCAGCATTTTCAGAATGCCAGGATTGTTCTCGGAAACATCTGTGGTTCTTATGGCTGTATCAATGAATGCAATGACGGACATAGAAATGGTATCATGATAGAACGCAATACAGCAACTTACAATGATTTATTTGAAGTTTTAATACAATTCAGTTACTTGGCAAAAATAAAAACAAAAGAGGATGTCCCCGGCAAAACCTTCTTTTATTCCAAGGTCCCGATTCTCCCTCTTAGCAATGAAGATATATCATGTTTTTTTCAATCTCTATTTCCTCGTCTCGCGTTTGGAACAACAAATTGGTATGCATGTTGAATGTTGAAAGCCTGAAGACTAGCGTCAGGAAAGTTATTGCCCCTTAACCGACCAGAAACGGAATGTTGGATGTCAGAGAAGGATTTTTCGTAAAAACACGAGGTAATATGTTTGAAAATATCGCCTTTGGCGATATATTATTGTCAGTTGGGCATCAAGTCTTGCCTCAGAAACGCACAAGGTGTGTTTTCTTTTCGTTGAAATGAACCTAAACTTTTTAGCAGATAGTCGCTGATAATAAGGTCGCGAATCATGACAGATAAAGAACTGAAAACCTTAAAAGACAACCTCTGGCATGCAGCGGATGTTCTGCGCAGTGGAGCGCATCTGGCCGCAAACAAATACGGTCAGCCTATTCTTGGCCTAATCTTCCTGCGTTATGCAGATATCCTGTTCAAGCAGCACAAGGATGAGATCGACAAGGAGTTTGCCAGACTCTCTGGTACCCGCATCGAAAAGACGAAGAAAGAGATCGCCATCGAGAAATGCGGCTTCTTCCTCCCTGAGTGCGCCTATTACGATTTCCTCAACAATGCGCCGGATACGGCGGAGAAGGCCGAGCTTGTCAAAAAGGCTATGGAAGCCATCGAGCTGGAGAATCCGAAGATGGAGGGAGTGCTGCCTAAGGAGGTTTATGCCCAGCTTGTCCCGGAGGAAGAGCCGGAGCTGCTTTCAAACGTTATACGCATTTTCAAGGACATTCCCGAAAACTGTACAGTGGACATCTTCGGCGAAATCTATGAATATTTCCTTGGTAACTTCGCTTTGGCGGAAGGTAAAGATGGTGGTACATTCTACACACCAGCCACTATCGTTCGCTACATGGTGGAGGTACTGGATCCCCAGCCGGGTGACAAGAAAATCCTGGACCCTGCTTGCGGTTCAGGCGGCATGTTCGTACAAGTAGCCCGGTACATGCACAGACACAATGCCAACAAGTCTGACCAGATGAAATTCCGTTGCTATGGAGTGGAGAAAGACCCAGATACCGTCAAACTGGCAAAAATGAATCTGATCTTGAATAATGTACGAGGCGATATTACTGAGGCAAATTCTTACTATTCCGACCCGTACAATGCTTTCGGTGCCTTCGACTACGTTATGGCGAATCCGCCATTCAACGTAGACGAGGTGTCCTATGACCGCGTGAGCGGTGATCCTCGTTTCAACACCTACGGCGTACCGCGCAATGCAACGAAGACCGGGAAAAAGACCTCCGACAAAAAGGAGACCGTGCCAAATGCAAACTACCTGTGGATCGGCTATTTTGCGACAGCACTGAACGAACGCGGCAAAGCCGCTTTGGTTATGGCAAACTCCGCATCTGATGCAGGCAAGAGCGAATTCGAAATCAGAAAGAAAATGATCGAAGAAGGCATTATCAGCCAAATGGTCACTCTTCCCTCCAATATGTTCTATTCTGTAACCTTGCCCGTCACGCTGTGGTTCTTCGACAAGCAGAAACCGCAAACGGATAAAAAGGACGAAATCCTTTTCATTGACGCCCGCAATGTTTTTACGCCGATTGATCGTGCTCACCGCAAGTTCAGCGACGAGCAGATCAGGAACCTTGGCATTATCACCCGACTTTATCACGGTGATACCGCCGCTTTTACCTCGCTGGTCGCGGAATATAAGGCTGCACTTGCGGAAGCCCCGGAGGAAGCGGAGGATAAGGAAACAAAAACCAAGGCATACTGGCAGAATCAAATCGACTGGCTGACCGAACGTTTCCCCGAGGGGAAATACCGAGACATTATCGGTCTGTGCAAAGCGGCGAAGCTGGACGGTGAGGACGGGATCATCGACCAGGATTATTCCCTCAATGCTGGACGCTATGTCGGCGTGGTCATTGAGGACGACGGCATGACCGAGGCGGAGTTCAAGGATACTATGCTCGATCTGAACGCCGAATTCGAAGACCTGAACAAAGAGGCTAAAAAACTGGAAGCACAGATAGAAGAAAATATTAATGCGCTCTTTGGTGAGAGAATATGATTTATAGATTTGGACAGTTATTTGATGTAATAGATGGAGATAGAGGAACTAACTATCCCAAGGATAGCGACTTTTTCGAAGAAGGTTATTGTCTTTTTCTTAATGCAGGAAATGTAACAAAAGTGGGTTGGTCATTTAAGGACAATTCATTTATAACAGAAGAAAAAGACAAACAATTACGGAAAGGGCGTGTTAACAGAGGAAACACCGTACTTACTACAAGAGGGACGGTTGGCAATGCGGCTTATTATGGGGACCGTGTCCCTTATGACCATCTGAGAATCAATTCTGGGATGGTAATTCTGAATGCAAAAGATGGTAGAATTATTGACGATTATTTTGTCTATTATCTTGTTACAAGCCCCCTTGCTAGAAAAACAATAGAACTTTTTTGCTCAGGGAGTGCACAGCCACAATTGCCGATAAAAGATTTTATCAAAATCAAATATGATTTACCACCTCTTAAAAAGCAAAAAGAGATAGTTTCTATTCTCTCTGCCTATGACAACTTGATCGAAGTCAATACCAGCCGGATCAAGGTTCTGGAGCAGATGGCAGAAAACCTGTATAAGGAGTGGTTTGTTCGCTTCCGTTTCCCTGGTCATGAAAATGCAGAGTTCGAAAATGGTATTCCCAAGGGATGGGAATATTGCACAGTTGAATCCCTTTCTGAGATCCTTCAACGAGGTATTTCACCAGAATATGATGATGCCGGGGAACTCACTGTTATTAGCCAGAAATGCATTCGGCAAAACATCATGGATATTCGAGAAGCCAGAAGACAAACCAAGCGGTTTAAACCTGAATTGAATCTTGTTGATGGAGATACGGTCATTTGCTCCACAGGAACAGGAACACTTGGCAGAGTTGGACAAATATTCGGAGACTTCTCTGATACAACTTTTGATTCTCATGTTACCTTGGTCAGACCAAGGCCTACAATCGGAAAACATTTCCTATATTGGACTCTAAAAGAAATGCAACCGTGGTTTATGAATATGGGAATTGGTTCAACCAATCAGCAGGAACTTTATCGTGGGACGATCAAGAATGCAAAGGTGTTAAATGCTGACAATAGAATTGTTACTCTGTTTGAAGAGATCCTTGATCCCATCCATAATAGAATCATTTCTTTACTGCGAACCCAGGATAATCTTATCAAGCAACGCGACTTGCTTCTGCCTCGCCTTATGAGCGGAAAACTGGAGGTGGCTTTATGAGTAGAATTCCTTTTTCACAGGTTCTGAAAAATGCAAATCTTGATATTCGCAAAGAATATGATCGTCTCTATTATTTGTTCTATCTTAAAAAAATAGATTTATATACAAACGATCAAACAACTTTATTGCTTTTTTGTCATGAGAATTTTTTAAGTTTTCCTTATCGAAAAACTTGTATTTCTTTGGATGATTTTGAAAAAACATGTGGTTACAATTTTGTAGAGAATCCTTGGGATTTTAATCTTGATTATTTGGTGTCCTTCTGCGAGTATTCATACAATCTTATTTGTCTTATCATGCAAAATAGTGGTGCTTTCCGATCCAGAGAATTGAACAATTCGTTGTGGTTCTACACCAAGCAGGTAGAGCGTGTTATTGAAACTATAGGTTATATAGCGAACACTCAGGATGGTATTACGGACTTCGTTCCGAAAGATCAGGCAGCGATTTCCGTGGCGGAAATCTTGATTGATCCGAACCTGTCGTACAGGGTGATAGAATATAATCATCATTCCATGAAAGGCGATATCAAGAGAAAAAAAGACACCCTGCTTGCATTGGGAGATAAACTTGAACCCAAACGTGAAAAACTGAAGCAAATCAATGATTCCCTGGAGTCGAATATCTTCATGCTTCTAAACAATATGAATCTGAGACATAACAATAAAGAACCAGGCAAGAAATATAAAAAATATGTTGCCGAGATGGAAGATGAGGAACTTGAACAGTGGTACGATGATCTTTACCAAATGATTCTGCTCGCATTCCTTGAATTAGATCAATTGGACCGCAAAGGCAGGCTTGAGCAGCTAAATGAGAATCTGAAAGAGAAATAATCACGGGACATTGACCTTGGTGCACAACTTCATATCCAAACATGAAACATGTTTCTCCCCTTTCTTATAAGGAACAAACTGGAGGTTTAACGCAATATGGACAAAATGACGATTAGATTTCCACATAACGAGTCTGTTGAGTTGGAGTATGGAAGACCAATCGTTCTTCTTGGTGCCAATGGAGCGGGAAAAACACGTTTTAGTGCGAGAATCGAAGAGACAAATGATCCTGCTTGTAGTGATGGAAGCCTCATAGCAAAGAGTCATATTCATAGATTGTCCGCGCAAAAATCATTGACAATTCCGGATTCTATTCCTATCTATGATCTTGAAAGTTCAAAGAAGAATTTGTATTTAGGAAATTCAGAACAGCATGCCAGCAAGAGTTTTTTCAGATATCATAGAAATCCTGCGACATGTTTGTTGAATGATTATCAGCAAGCTTTGTCTTTATTATTTGCCGAAGCGCAGCGCGAGCTTCAAAAAGAACACGATGAAGCAATGAAATATTCTTCTGCAGGAGAGCCGATTCCGAAGCCCTCGGATACTGTTGTTGATAAAGCTCAAAGGATTTGGAATACTCTTTTGCCGCACAGAACGATTGATTTGTCCGGAAATGGTGTTCATGTAAACTATCAAGCCCAAAAGTATCATGGCAAAGAAATGAGTGATGGCGAACGCGTAATGCTTTATATGATATGTCAAGCTCTTGTTGTTAAGCCCAATACATTGTTTATTATTGACGAACCGGAATTGCATATACACAAAGCAATCGTTAAAGAGCTATGGACACAGTTGGAAAACGAACGTCCTGATTGCGTATTTATGTACTTGACGCACGACATAGACTTTGCTTTGTCGCGGAACAATGCACAATTCTTATGGATCAAGAGCTATAATGGAAGCAACTGGGAATATGACTTTCTTGATGTTGAGAATTACCCGGATTTGCCCAGTGACCTGTTATTGGAAATCGTTGGAACGCGGCAAAAAATCGTTTTTGTCGAAGGCACAAAAGACAGCTATGATTACAGATTGTATCAGGAGCTGTACCGGGATAAGAAGTATCACGTCATACCATGTGGAGGGTGTCAGGATGTCATTCGGCTTGTAAAAGCTAAAAGAACATATGAAAAGCTACAGTCAATTGAGGTAGTCGGAATAATCGATCGAGATTATCGAGTCGAACGGGAAATTGGCGAACTTGAGGCCGATGGCATTTTTGTGCTCGATGTTGCAGAGGTTGAAAACCTTTTTGTTGTTCCCGAAGTATTGGATATCATGGAACGGCAGCTGGGGTGTAATCTCGGTACGGCGAGTGAAGCAAAGCAATGTATTGTTGACTTATATCAAAACAACAAAGATAATCAGATTGCAGAGGCTCTTTCAAAAGAAATCTCTCACCAGCTTTCTCTCTTTGAGCTTGGAAACAGGAGTTATTCAAACGAAGAGATCAGAAACATGATTGAGAATCGCTATACTACAGAGAATATTGGTGCCTGGCGAACTGAAAAAGAAGCTATCTTCAAAACTGCTACTACCTTGCGCGAAATACTTGCTGTTTTCAATTTCAAAAACCTTTCCCGCATAATTGCTTCGAAATACGGTCTGTCCGATAAAGACTTTCCGAACCGTGTTATCAATGTTTTAACAAAAAACGAGGCTGCAAGAGCCGAGATGCTTGCGGCTTTCTTTAAGTACGTCCCGGAATTACCTTAAGAGGTGTATCATCATGCGTAGCTTCATATCTGAAGACGATATTGAACAGGCGATCCTGCAAAAACTGCAGGAGGATCCGTTCTGCTATGATATCGTAAAATGCGATGCCTCGCCGGACAAACGTGAAATATTTCCGGACGGAACGGGACGCAGCAACAAAAAGCAGTGCGTACTTCCTCTGGTGCTACGAGAAGCATTAACGCGCCTGAACCCTTGCATCCCTCAAGGGAAACTGGAAGAAATCGCAAAGGAGCTTTGCAGGGATTTCTCCGCTTCGGATATGACGGCCACCAACTACAAATACTACAACCAAATTCGCAATGGAATCAAAGTCTCGCTCCGCCGAAACGGGAAAGAAGATTTCGACTTTGTGAAGCTGGTTGATTTCGATCAGCCGGAGAACAATACATTTACCGCTGTTTCGCAGATGTGGATTCAGGGGCGGGTGTACTGGCGGCGACCGGACGTGCTGGTTTTCATCAATGGTCTACCGATGGTGTTCATTGAGCTGAAGAATAGCATCGTCAAAGTGGAAGAAGCCTATAATGATAACCTGAAAAACTACTTACAAGACATTCCGAACCTGTTTGCGTTTAATCAGATTTGTGTGCTGTCCAATGGACTGGAAACTCGGCTTGGCGCATTCAACGCCACATACAACCACTTCTTCGAGTGGCTGAAAGTCGAATCCGAAAAGGAGCACCCGAACCGAAAAGAAATCAGGAAAGCGGCGACCGTAGGCGAAAGCTCTGTGCGGTATTTCATAGAAGGCTTGCTGCATAAAAAGCGCCTGATCGACTATATCGAAAACTTCGTCATGTTCCGCAATCAGAAGAACAAGATCATCGCCAAGAACCACCAGTATTTCGGCGTAAACAATCTGATGGAATCTGTGAAGAATCGGGCAGAATTGCAGGGGAAGCTGGGCGTATTCTGGCACACGCAGGGATCCGGCAAATCTTTCTCGATGGTGTTTTTCGCTCGCAAGGTGAGACGGAAGATTCCTGGCAATTTCACGTTCCTCGTCATCACCGACCGAGAGGATTTGGACGATCAGATTCACAAAAATTTTGTGAAGACGGAAGTCATTGGTCAAAAGGAAGAGTGTCAGCCCAAGGATGGGAAGCAACTCCGGGATTATTTGCAGACCAACAAATCCTTCATCTTTACGCTGATCCATAAGTTCCGCTACGACAAAGGCAAAAAGTACCCCGTGCTCACCGAACGGGACGACATCATCGTGCTGGTGGATGAGGCACATAGGACGCAGTATAAGGATCTGGCGGAGAATATGCGCACTGCACTGCCCAACGCAAATTACATCGCCTTTACCGGCACACCGCTGTTAGGCAGCAAGCGCCTGACTAACCAATGGTTCGGCAACTATGTCTCTGAGTACAACTTTGCGCAATCGGTGGAAGATGGCTCCACTGTGCCACTGTTCTACTCCCGCCGTGTGCCGGAAGTTGGGCTTGAGAACGACTTCCTGGATGATGACGTGGTGGATATTATCGAAGACGAGAATTTGAACGAAGATGAAACTCGGTTGCTTGAAAATTCGTCTTCCAGGATTCTGGAGGTCATCAAGCGGGAAGACCGCATCGACAAGATAGCGCAGGATATCGCACATCACTTCCCTCGCCGGGGCTTTCTCGGCAAGGCCATGGTCGTTTCCGTTGACAAATACACGACCGTGAAGATGTATGACAAGGTGCAGCACTATTGGGCAATTGAAAAGCAGAATATCATGCAGGAGCGTAATGCCGCTGACACCAAAGAAAAGCGCGATGAGCTGACGCGAATCCTGAATTACATGAACCGCGTGGAAATGGCAGTGATCGTTTCAGAAGAAGCTGACGAAGATGTAAAGTTCCAAAAGCAGGGGCTGGATATTTCCATGCACCGAAAGAAAATGAACGAAGTTACGCCGGAAGGTTTAGATATTGAAGACCGGTTTAAGGCTCCCGACAATCCGCTGCAACTCGTTTTTGTTTGTGCCATGTGGCTTACCGGCTTCGATGTGGAGAATCTGTCTACGCTCTACCTTGATAAGCCAATGAAGGGGCACACGCTGATGCAAGCAATCGCCCGTGCCAATCGTGTCTATCCCGGCAAACCCTGCGGAATCATCGTCGATTACGTCAATGTTTTCAAGTACATGAAGAAGGCTCTGACGGAATATGCCACCGGAGACGATGGGAAAGAATTCCCGGCGAAGAATATCGACCAGTTGATCGTGTTGATCGATAGTGCAGTGGTCGAAGCAGATGAATTCCTGCTGGGGCTCGACATTGACATCGGAGCAATTGTCGCGGAAACCTCAACGCTTGATCAACTTGACAAATTGCGGGATGCTTACAATATCATTGTTGCAAACGATGAACACAAGGACAAGTTCAAAGTAATCCTGAATACACTGATGAACCTGTACGAGGCATCCCGTCCGGAAATCTTTGAAAAAGGCTGGAGCAACGAAAAGTTTTCGCCACTGGCCTATCTGTATGGGCTTTTCTGTCACACAATTGACGATGAAAAGGTCAATCGGGCACGCCTTCGAATGGCGCAAGTTCTGGACACCAGTGTTTCGTCCCAGCAGGCTGCGGATAACGACGATGGCTTTGTGATTCATCAAGGGAAAGTGATTGATCTCTCCAAGTTGGATGTTGAGGGGTTGAAGAAGGAAATTAAGAGCGCACAGTATAAGGCCATTGAGATCGACGACCTGAAAGAGTTTATTGCTCAGGCCCTGCAGCAGATGCTGAAGCGCAATTGCACACGACAGCAGTTCTCGCAACGATTCCGTAATATTATCGACCGTTACAATGCAGGCGGATCAGAAAACGAGGATTACTATGAACAGCTTTTGCAGCTCATTGAAGAACTTAAGGGAGAAGAGAAACGTCCAGAGATTGAGGGGCTGTCCGAGGAAGAGCTGGAGATATTCGATTTGCTGATCGCCGGAAAGAAGCTGACCAAGGAAGAGGAACAGAAGGTCAAACTTTCCGCAAAGAATCTGTTCAAGAAGCTCACGGAGGAAAAATCGGAGCTGATGGTTGTTGACTGGTATCGCGACGAACAACCGCGTGCAAAAGTGAAATCGGCGATTGAGGAATCGCTGAACACCGACCTACCTTTATCATATGACAAGGAGACCTTTGCTGCTAAAACCGATCTCCTTCTGACGCATTTCATCGACATGGCCGTCCAAGGCTACGGCTGGGTGGTGGCCTGAGTCGACTTTCTTTATAGTTTTATTTCATCTTTCAAAAAACATTACTCATTTTTTGCGCGCGAGGACTTAGTTCGATTTACCCGTCGTTCCCCTCGTATCCGTCATCAAAATGAGTTTAACCAACAAACGGCGGTTGTTTCATGATGTATTCATTAAAAAGAGGTATTCTCTGCGTAAGGAAAGAGTTTATTGATTCACGCGTCGTACCCGTCGTATCCGTCTTTGATGACGGATACGATAGGATAAGGTTTATTGAGAGAAGAATAGGTGTGTGTTTCTTCGTTCCGACTGTCTTGCCTGCAGCATTGCAGTAGGTGGTCGAGTTGCCGGAGTTATTCCTGAGAAGCGTAACTAAAAAAGAAAAAAGATGCTTGAAAAATTCTAAAAGAAGAGTATATTTCCGATAAACCATCTCAAAGGCGAAACGTAATGGCGCGTTTTTTCTACCACAACCATATTCCAGGTTTCCTTGCCGACACGAATGATGCTATTCTTGGCGCGTTGGCGAGAAACAATGCCTTTGACCTGACGGAACCCCAACGCAACGCCTGGCTTTTTGAGATTTCTTTCTTAAAAGAGATTCTGCAAGACGAATCTGAAGGTCAGATCATCTTTGAATACTCGATCCCCCGTTTGGGCAAGCGAATAGATGCGGTATTGCTTTTGCATGGTATTGTTTTCGTTTTGGAATTCAAGGTCGGAGCGACTGACTACCTTCGCCAGGATATAGAACAAGTCTGGGATTATGCTCTTGACCTGAAAAACTTCCACGAGGCCAGCCGCGACCTGCCAATTGTCCCGATTTTGGTTGCCACCGACGCAGAGCAGTCTTCCGTCACACAAGAAATATCTCGATATGACGATCATGTGTTTGAGCCGGTTCAAACCAACTCCCAGGATCTTCCCGCCATTATCGCAAGGTTCGTGAAGCAATACGCACAAAACATCGACTTATCCCGATGGGCAATCAGTCGCTATATGCCGACCCCGACAATCATTCAGGCGGCGAGCTCGCTTTACCTGAATCACTCTGTTGCTGAAATCACCCGGACTGAGGCGTCCGGCGAGAATCTGCAGCGGACCAGTAAATTTGTCATGAAGGTCATCGATCATTCCCGGACGAACGGCGAAAAGTCCATTTGTTTTGTAACCGGTGTTCCTGGCGCGGGCAAAACATTGGTTGGGCTCAATATCGCTGTTCGCCAGTTTGAGAAAAAGGATTTGGCTGTGTATCTCTCCGGCAATCAACCGTTGGTATCGGTTTTGAGCGAAGCACTTGCACGAGATAAAAAGCGTCAGGAAGAGGAGCGCAATCCGGGGACTCGCTATAACTTGACTGATGCGCGGCGAAACGTCAGATCTTTTATTCAGATCGTCCACCACTACCGGGACAATACGCTGAACAAACTGAAAACACCGATTCGAAATGGTGTTTTGGAAATCGATCCGGCAAAGGTGGACAAACGCAAAGACGATGGTTATTCCGAAGTCGAACATGTTGCGATTTTTGATGAGGCACAGCGAGCTTGGACAAAACTGCATTTGGCTAATTGGTTAAGTCGCAAAAAGGGGTTTGTCGATTTTCCCATGTCCGAACCGGAGTTTCTGATTTGGTCTCTGAATTTGCGAGAGGATTGGGCTGTAATCGTCTGCTTGGTCGGAGGAGGACAGGAAATCAATACTGGTGAGGCTGGTATTGGCGAATGGCTGCGGGCAGTCAACGACCGTTTCCCTGACTGGAATGTGTTTATCTCGGACCAACTGACAGGCAAAGAGTATGCCGAAGGTGAACTGGAAACCTTACTTGAGGCCAATAAGCATGTGGAACGAAGCCACGAGCTCCATTTGGCCGTTTCCATGCGTTCATTCCGAGCAGAACAGCTTTCTTCGTTCGTGCATCATCTGCTGGAGGGAAATGTCACGGAATCGCAGAGGCTTTTAGCAACGCTGAAGGACAAGTATCCCATCGTATTGACTCGAGACCTTGATGTCGCAAAAGATTGGCTGCGCAAACATGCTCGGGGCACGGAACGATACGGCATGGTTGTTTCGTCGCAAGCACAGCGCTTGCGCCCGCTCGCCATTGATGTCCGCTGCAAACCGGATACCGTGCATTGGTTCCTGGATGACATTACAGACATTAGGTCCTCGCAGTTCCTGGAAGACGCGGCATCGGAGTTTGACGTACAGGGTTTGGAACTCGATTGGACCTGTCTTGTCTGGGACGGTGACCTGCGCAGGAATAACGGCACTTGGCAAAACTTCGAGTTCAAGGGGAATAGATGGTTGACCATCCGTGCTGAAGAACGCAAAGCATATCAAATCAACGCCTACCGCGTCTTGCTGACCCGCGCGCGTCAAGGTATGGTAATCTGTGTCCCTGAAGGCAATCCAAAAGACGCAACCCGTCTCCCAGCTTTCTACGACGGAACTTACCAATACCTAAAACAAATCGGTCTTGAAACAATCTATATTTAAACGAAATAATAACACGGATTGGCAACCTTGTATGAGAAGAAAAAAACGTAAACCGCTTAATCCTTATGCAAAAAGCATATATGCAATTACTCCTTCCCGTTTACTGGAAGGGATGGTTTCATATGGTCTTTTCTGTGAAAAGTTGCCTCCTGTTTTTTCCTCCTCCAGCTTTTATAATCACTGCATGAAGAATCAAATCAGTACGGACAATGTCTGGAAGAAATTCATTTATTATGAAAGCATGAGGAACATCAACTCTCCAAGAGCCATGGCGATTCCAAACCCATTTTCCTATTATCGTTTATGCAAATGCATGGCGGATCATTTTCCTGAAATTCAGGATTATTTTAAAACAAAAACAGAAGGTCAGAAGCACAGAGTAAGTAGAATTCATATCCGCTTGATGAAAAATGAAAACAAATTGTTTCAGATGAACTATAACAGCGGGACACTTCAACGAAGCGAGGAATTAAATCTTCAAATAGGGAAAACATACAGAGTGAAAGCTGATATTGCAAGCTGTTTCCCATCCATGTATTCCCATGCTTTGGCATGGGCATTGGCAGGGAAGCAGGAAGCAAAAACTAATATAGGAAATAACAAAAAATATTACAACAAGATAGATGAATTCTCCAGAAATATGGTTTTTGGAGAGACAAAAGGTTTTTTAATTGGACCACATATATCCAATCTCCTGTCTGAAATTATTTTAGTCGCAGTGGATTATGAGCTTAAAGGGTATTGGGATGCTTATATTAGGCACATAGACGACTATACGTTTTATGCAAAAGATGAGGAGGAGGCATATGCTTTCATCCGTGATCTTAACAGGGCACTGCGCCTCTATGACTTGCAATTGAATTCTAAAAAAACAATAATAGAGAAGCTTCCAATCGGGTGCGATGATTGGGTTCATGCAATAAAGCATTATCAGTATTCAACGCTTTCTGCAAAGTCACCTATTGGCGTCGAACGGATTTCTGTTTTCACAGACTATGTAATTGATCTCCTGAAACAGAACTCAAACAATTTGTCTATTGTTTCTTTCGCATTAAAGGTTATCGCGCAATATGCACTGGACAATCAGGCAAGACAGTATTATATCAACCTGATTTGCAACTTGGCAATACAATATCCATACATAGTCCCGTATCTTGACAAATATCTGTTTGTTCCGTTTGATGTCGACATATCCATTATTTCGTTAATCACATCAAAAATATATGATTTCTCCTATAAACATGGGTATTATGAGTGCGGCGCATATGCATTGTTTTTTGCGATCAAGTATAGATTCAAGATTGATACTTATGATTTTAAGCGTGCGGAGGAATCTAACGACTGCATTTTTTTGATTATGTCTTGGCTATACGCAAAGCATTTTGATATAAAACGCGATATGACAGAGTATAAAAAGCTTGCTATGTCCTTGACGCAAACTGAATCTGAGAAAGATAATTCCCTTTACTCGTTTTGGTTGTTTTGGTACGAGGTACTAGGGACAAACGATTTGACTGATTATTGGAAAACAATAAAACAAAAAGGTATAAGTTTTTTATTACCTATGTCCGCATATGTTTCGAGGCTAACGCCTAATCTTCATTCTATACCATTCAATATTGAAAGTTGCAGCAATGCTGAGGAAGTACTAGATTTGTGCAAAAATATAGAAAACGAAGTATTCCCGGATGCTCCGGCGGACAAGCAGGAATTGAGATTGAAGTTGTTAAATAATATTCTTTCAAATATTTATTTAGGCTATATTACAAAAAACAACATTGAGATATCCAGATCGTTCAACTCTTTTTGGAAAGGCAAACTGTCGGAAGAAGACTTTTCTCTGCTAAAATGCATAGTAGATATTTTGCGTGACAATCATTTTCTGGGAGAAAAGAGGGGAAAGTATCCTGATCATCTTACTCCTGGATATGTATCTCGATATTGGGCTAAGGATAAGTTGCTGTCTCAATTTGCGAAATTGAAGACATCCATGATAAATACCGGCAAAGATGAGAGAGTTGTCATTTTGAGATATAAAAACAAAAAAGATGTTCCACATTTTAAGGACACGGACAAAAGTCGTTTGTACAAAAAAACGTTGACCGATATCAATCGACTTTATGCTGCACGCAGTTTTTCTTATACTCCGATCATAACGGGACAAACAGAGCCTTTGTACCCAAGATTAAAAAGCATTTTTAATAATCGCAGCTGGGATTACGGGGGCCGTTTGTATTCTTCTGCATTTAGAGGAGTCTCGTATCAAAATATTTCTGAACAAGAACGAAAAACAATCCTGATCGACAACAATAAAACCGTTGAGCTTGATTATTCTTCATTGCATATCACTATGTTGTATGCCAGGGAAAATATGCCAGTGCCCGCTGCTCCCTATGATATTCTATCAAGAGATCTTCGCCCTTTGGTAAAACGAGCGACTTTAGTTCTTATAAATGCTGAAACAGAAGTATCTGCCCTTGGTTCGTTAAAGAATAGCAAGCACGATTTGACACAGCAGTTTGATCTTTCCGACAAAGATCAAAAACTTCTATCCAGCTTCCAAAAATGCGAATGCTCATTAGAAGAGGTTATCGGCACGATAAAGGAACATTTTTCTCCTATCGCGAAATATTTCGGTTCGGGTATTGGACTGAAACTGCAGAATATAGACTCTTTAATGGCATTAGAAATAGTCCAACACTTCGCAGAAATGGGCGTCCCCTGCCTCCCTGTGCATGATTCATTTGTCGTACCGTACAACTATGAAAATGAACTAAGGGATATTATGTCTGTCACTTTCAGGAAGTATAACAACAACTACAATTGTGAAATCAAGAAAAAATAATTCCTCAGTTTACGTTTCAAAAGAAAAAAGGAACAGGCTATGCTCTGTGGGTAATCCTCATTTCTCCCAGATCACAGAGGGATCGATGTGCTTCAAGTCTTTTGAGGCTGTCCTGTACATCATGTGACCTGGAGCTGTTTGGTCATGGTTTCAATGACGTCTCTGTCTCCGGCCCAGCCTTTTTTTTCAACAGATCCAAGTCGTATAGTCGTAAGATAATGGGGATGCACATTCTCACACGTAAGAAAAGAGTTTTTCGATACACGTGTCGTACCTGTCGTATCCGTCATCAAAGACGGGTACGGGAGGATGTAGTTTGTTTGCATTTCCTGAATAGTTATTTGACCAGTAAGGAGTGTTTTCCAGATAATTGTTGCAGAAAAGTGTGATTCAGGCTTGAAAAAATATCTCTATGGATGTATATTTAAGAAAAAGATAACTCTAAGGATGTATATTTGAGGCTAACATGAGCAATTTGATTCTTTATCACGGTTCACCAGAGATCGTGCGGAAACCTGAATATGGCAAAGGCAAGCCGTATAATGACTACGGACAGGGGTTCTACTGTACCGAAAGCCTCGACCTCGCCAAAGAATGGGCCTGTGGGGAAAACACAGACGGTGTAGCCAACCGTTATGAAATCAACACAGCCGAACTGCGTATTCTGAATCTGAACTCAGAGAAGTACACGATCCTGCATTGGCTGGCGCTCCTGACGAAGTATCGCGGTGTTCGCATCTCCACGCCGACCATGAAACGCGGGATCGAGTGGCTGAACAAGCATTTTCTGCCGGAGATTGAGAATTACGATGCGATCATCGGTTATCGAGCCGATGACTCGTATTTCTCGTTCGCCAGGGCGTTTGTCAACAACGAAATCTCGCTCAATCAACTGAGCTATGCAATGAGGCTTGGTGAGCTCGGCGAACAGTTCGTCCTGAAAAGCGAAAAGGCGTTCTCTCTCATTCGGTTCATTTCCAGCGAGGAGGTCTCCAATGAGGTTTACTTCCCGAAGCGGAAACAGCGCGACGACAAGGCACGTGCTGCCTACCGCGAAGAAATCGAACGGGAAGATTTGAATGGCCTGTTCATTCGCGACATTGTAAAAGAAGGAATCCTGCCTGATGATCCACGCTTACGATGAACAGTATTTGAGCGACGCCATGCACAATCTGGGCGAAGCCTTCGATTTCGCCTGGAACGTCTGCCGGATTGAGCTCGACACGTTCCTTTCAATGATGATATCGTCCGGCGTCGCCGCCTTGTTTGAACAAGGCACACCGAAATACGTTTCCGGGATGTCCGGCACCGAGCTCGCCATGGGGATTATGCAGAAATCCGGCATTGAGCTGAACAATGTATCTGCGCAGGTGGAGTACGACTGCTCGCCTGAATACTGGGCTGGATGGATCTTGGCGTACTTCCAGTGGTACACGGGCCGTTCGTTTCAGAGTATCCGCGAGGTGCTTTCCATGCAGGAAATCCTACGCCTCTATCCAACACTACATGAAGTCTCCGAAGACAGGGCAGTTGATACGCTGAACAGCATCATCCTCAAAAAGGCTCTGCCCACTCGTTTGCAAGCCAGAAGAAAGAACTGCAAACTGACCCAGCGGAAATTGAGCGAGTTGTCCGGCGTGAACATCCGCACGATTCAGCAGTACGAAGGGCGATCCAAGGACATCAACAAGGCGGCGGGAGCAACTCTGCGCTCCCTGGCCCAGGTGTTGTCGTGCCGAATTGAAGACTTGCTGGAATACAATTCGATTTAAGAGACTTTATACTGCCTTATAATGCATAAAAAATAAGGTAAGAGATAGAATATTACCTTATAATGCAAATCGGTCCCAACATGGTTTTTACGCTGAAACAATACGATTTCGAACTTCTGACCTTCGAGCTCCGGCAAGAAAGTCTGGATGGTTTCGTATGTTCGATTCTGAGTGTGAATGAGGCGAAACGTCATCTCTTTCCGCTCGGAATGCAAGTGAACGGGGATGGATTGCTTTCCTGGCTGAAATCCCGAATCGTTCCACGCAATCGAGAATATGTGGACAAAATCCTCTCCGTTTATGGCCTCAGCCAAAACAATCTCCTTGGCATCATCAAGCTCAGTTTTGGGCTGTCCCTGAACGACAGCTACTGGTGCGTACCGGAAGACTTCAACGGAAGTTTCAGCGATCTCAATTTGTACGAGAATACGTTCAACAAGAATCTTGCGCTCATCGCCTTAACCGGGGTCGGCAGTGTTCACCCAAGTGGTTTTGTCTCCTCACCGGAGTTCACGACCAACGGCAACCTCCGCAAGGGCTGGCGCAGGATCGGCGACACACTCCAGCTTTACAAAGGCGGGAGTTCAGGTGCGGCCAATACAGGCAACGAACCGTACTCCGAGTATTACGCTGCTCAAATCGCCGAAGCGATGGGCGTGAACCACGTCCCGTACAATCTGGCGAAATGGAAAGGGACGTTGTGCAGCACGTGCGAGCTCTTCACGGACCTTAACCACTCGTTCGTGTCAGCACACAGGTTTTTCCCCAGACGCAAGCTCACAGAGATTGCATCCGAGCTCAAAACCATGGGGGAAAAGTTCTATGAGCCTTTCTGCGATATGATGGTATTCGATGCGCTCGTTTACAACACGGATCGTCACCTCGGCAATTTCGGCCTCATCATCGACAACAAGCGCAACAAGCCGATGGAGTTCGCTCCGCTCTTCGACAACGGTCTAGCGCTCTTCCCGTTTGCCATGAAGGACGATTTCGCCGACTTGAAGCAATACGCGGCAAGCCGTCTTTCCGCCTATGACGTGTCGTTCGATGAACTCGTTGCTGCATTCATGACCGACCATCAGCGCAAACAGCTCCGCAAGCTCGCCGACTTCAAGTTCACACGCCACAGTCGCTACAATCTCCCCGCATGGAGGCTGAAAAAGCTCGAAGATTTCATTCGAGCTCGTGCAACAGACCTTTTGGGGAGTAACAAAGGGTAAACGGGCAACTGTTCGGTTTTTCCAAACACTTCCCAATAAGTTTAGCGGAGGAAGGGGCAACAATCCGTTCGGTCTACGCACACGTAAGAAAAATGTTTTTTGATTCACGTGTCGTACCTGTCGTATCCGTCGTTCGTCTTCTCCGTAAATCTCCTGGCAGAGTTCAAAAAAAACAAAAGGAATCCACTTGATATTAAGAGACTCTGTGCTATCTTATAATACACAAAAAAACAGGATAAAAGACAGAATGTTGCCTTATAACAATCCATTATCGCTTCTCGTCCCTCAGGATGTCATGCACATGTATGCCAAGCGAGTGCGTGCCCTGCGGATTCAATACGAGATCACGCAGAAAGAGCTTGCACAAAGGGTTGGCGTGGCCGAGGGTACGATCAAACGTTTTGAGCATACAGGCGAAATCCAGCTTCGCTCATTGCTCGCAATTGCGCTGGTGCTGGGAAGGCTCGACGAGTTCGCGGACATGTTCAAGTTTCCGGATGTTCCGACTTCTCTTTATAAACCGGAAAAGAGACCATTGGAATCTAGGAAGAGGGCGAGGAAGAAAAAATGAGGACCTTTAATTACGTAATGAGCTACATCAACCTGAGAGACACACAGGAAACCGACTGGCGCACCATGTCCCCGGACAAAGCTTTAACAACCAACACACCAGGAGTCTACCCCCATGAAATTTCAAATGGTTCACAACAACTTCAACGTGCTTGACCTTGATCGCAGCCTCGAATTCTACCACAGGGCGTTCGGCATGCACGAGGTTCGTCGCATCAATGCCAAAGACGGCAGTTTCATCATCGTCTATCTTGAGGACGGCACGAGCGCACATCAGCTGGAGCTGACTTGGCTTCGCGACCGCAAGGAGCCATACGACCTTGGTGATGACGAATTCCACCTGGCCTTCAGAGTGGACGACTTCGATGCAGCACACAAGCTTCACGAGGAAATGGGTTGCATCTGTTTCGAGAATCCCGATATGGGAATCTACTTTTGCGAAGACCCAGACCACTACTGGCTGGAGGTTTTGCCTTGTCGTAATCAAGGGAAAGATTCCTGAGCATCCGGCGAGCCGGCAACTTCTGATTCCAAGCTCAATTAACTGAACGGGACGTCTTCCTGAATTGGAGGCGTCCTTTTTTTCATTCTCGTACCGTGCCATTTCTTCAAAAAAACAGGATTGGTTTTCAAAAGAATACAGATAATATAAGATTTGGTTCTTTTAAAATACCAAATTAACTTGACTTTGTTCTGAAGTGTGCTATATTATCTTCAAAAAACAATAACAGGAGGCGGCTATGCTTGAAATCTTGAGAAAAATCATACTTGAGTTCCAGTCCAAGGACCTCAGTTACATCGTGAAGCGGGAGCAGACGTTCCCCGTTCTGAAAGGGAAAGCAACTGTCATAACCGGGATGAGACGCGCAGGCAAAACCAGTTTCTGCTACCAGAAGATGCGTGACCTGATTGATTCCGGAACAGACAGGAATCAAATCCTTTACCTGAACTTCGAGGATGACCGTCTTTCCGGTCTCCAGTTGAAGGACTGCCAGAACATCCTTGACGCATATTACAGCCTTTATCCTGACAACCGGAAGAAGGAATGCTGGTTCTTCTTCGATGAAGTCCAGAACGTGGACGGATGGGAACGCTTTGTCCGACGATTGCTTGACACCACCGACATCCACATTGTCCTTACGGGATCATCCTCCAAACTTCTTACCGCCGAAATCTCCACGGCAATGCGCGGCAGATCCATCAACGCCGAAATCATGCCGTTCTCCTTCCGCGAGTATCTGCAATACCACCACGTCTTTGATACCATCCCGGAATATCTTTCCGACGACGATATCGCGCATCTCCGTCATGGAATGGAGAACTATTTCCAGCTCGGCGGCTTTCCCGAAGTCTACGGCGCTCCTGATTTGTCGACCAGGATCAAAATTCTGCAGGAGTACAATGACCTCGTGATGTTCAAGGACGTTATCGAACGCCACAAGGTGACCAATACCGTGGCGTTGCGGCTGCTGCTGCACGCGCTGTATCAGTCCAATGCTCAGAAATTCAGCGTTTCGGGCTTCGCGAAAACTCTCAGTACCGGGATGCAGGTCAAATGCTCGAAGGTCGATCTGCTGAAATTCATGGACTATCTGGAAGAGGCTTTCATCGTGTTCCGGACAGAACTGCATTCGAGGTCTGAAAAGGCGAAGATGGTCAATCCGAACAAAGTGTACATGATCGACGTTGGCCTTGTCCGCGCAATGGATGACGATCCCGAAGCGAACAAAGGCTGGCTTCTCGAAAACCTCGTTTATCTCCATCTGCATCGGACCGGCTTCGACGTCGACTACGTCATCACCTCCGACCGGAAGGAAGTGGACTTCTACGCATCCAACAAAATCACCCACGAGAAGCAGTTGATTCAAGTTTCGTGGTCTCTTGCGGATGCGGAGACGAGGAAACGGGAAATCACCCCGCTTCTGAAAGCCGGAAAAAGCACGGGCATCAAGAAGCGGTTCGTTGTTACCTGGAACGAAGAGGAAACGCTCGAAGGCGGCATCCAGGTCGTTCCGATTTGGAAGTACCTGATCGGACATTGCTGATGGCGGCAGCTTGACTTTTGCACAACCGGGCAAATATGTTTTTCTGAAGACTTCCCAAGACTGGATACCGACTAAATGATCTTTCCCAGCAGGTGTGAAGGGGGGGCATCTGGATGCAACAAACCTCGACACAGTCTCAAATCAGATTAAAAAAGGGAAAAAATGGGGGTACTCGCTTGATTTTTCAGGCAAAAGGTGTTATGTTACTTTGCCAGCTCGATTCGGTAAGACGGTCCAGCTCTTCTGATTTGGAATTACAACCTAAAAAGCCAAGGCAAACATTATGTTAAAAAAATTGAAGTTGAGCAATGTTGGCCCCATTCCTGAATTTGAATTTGAATTTGGAGATCGTCTGAATCTTTTTACCGGCGACAATGGTCTGGGCAAGTCATTTTTACTGGACATCATCTGGTATGCATTAACGAGAAAATGGCCTGCTGACGTCAATAAGAATCTCACGTCAGGCTATATGGCAAGGCCACTGGATTTACTCAAACCAGCAAAAATTACTTTTGACTTGGAAACAGCCCAGTCAAAAACAATAAAAGATTATTCAGTCTCTTTCAGCAGAGAGAGACAAAGTTGGACAGGGAAAGCAGGCCGTCCTTATATTTCCGGCTTGGTCATTTATGCTCACGCTGATGGTAGTTTTTCTGTTTGGGATCCTGCCAGAAATTACTGGGACAAGAAAGGCAATATAGACATTCAGGAACGCCAGCCAGCATATGTTTTTTCCCCGACTGAAATCTGGGATGGTCTGAAATCCGGAGACGGAAAACAAATATGTGCCGGATTGATTCAGGATTGGGCGAAATGGATTATAAATGAGAAGGGATGGGAGATTGGCGTTTTAGAGAAAATGCTGGAACTCCTGTCGCCTCCCGATATCAAGCTTGCCTGCGGTAAACTGACCCGTATTGATACAGAAGATATCAGGGATATTCCCACCATCAAAATGCCATATGGAGAAGTTCCTGTTTTATGGGCATCTGCAGGTATCCGCCGGATTCTTTCCTTTGCATATTTTCTCGCATGGTCTTTGAGTGAGCATATAAAGGCATCGAACCTCCTCGGGATGGCTCCTACGCCGCATATTATCTTCTTAATGGACGAGGTCGAGTCCCATCTACACCCGAAGTGGCAGCGGATAATCATGCGAGGAATTATGGGAGTTCTAGAAAAGATTCCGCAGGTTTTTTCGGGACAAAAATATAATGATGCACCTGTTTTGGACAAAACGAACTGGGGCAAGGGAAAAAAGAACAGAATCCAAATCTTTGCCGCTACGCATTCCGCATTGGTCATGTCTTCTTTGGAGCAAAGCTTTGATGAGGCACAGGACAAATGGTATGATTTCGATCTTGCCTCAAATGGTGTTCTGAATTTGACCCACAGATACTTTGAGCTTTTGGGCGATATCGACACTTGGTTGACCAGCAATGCTTTTGATTTAACTTCAAGTAGATCTATTGAAGCCGAAAAAGCGATTAATCAAGCAAACGACTTCCTTGATAATCCGAATATGATGGAGAGCTGTAAAAACATAGATGGAAATAAAATCTATCAGGGATTGTTGAAGACTCTGTCGCCTAAAGATGAGTTTCTTCTTCGTTTCCGTTACATCTGCGAGAAGAAAGGCATTAAGATTATATGATTCATGTGGACCCTCAACCGGAACCGCCTGATTTTGACGAAAAAGTCAGGAAGCCCGGATTAAAGTTTCTGAAAGACAATCCAGATTGTTCTGCAACAGAATTGAAGGCTTACTGGAGAAATGTTTTACCTGAACTTTGGGAAGAATACCACGGCATATGTGCTTATCTTGCCATCTTCTTTGAGAAATCGACAGGAGCATCCAGCGTAGATCATTTTGTTCCAAAATACAAGAATCGTAAATTGGCTTATGAATGGAGGAACTATAGGTTGTCTTGCCTAGGAGCTAATGTAAAAAAACATACAAGTGAAGTTCTTGATCCATTTAAACTTGAAGAGAATGCTTTTGTAATTAACTTCTCTGATGGAAGCATAAGGCCGAACAGGGACAAAGCGCAAGATTATCAAATTCTTTGCCAAAAGACAATAGACATTCTATCCTTGAATGACTCATCCAACAAAAAGATGAGGAAAGGTCATTTTGATGACTATCGAAAAAAACATGTTTCACTGGATTATTTACGTAGAAAATCACCTTTTGTCTATTCCGAAATTGTTCGTCAAGGTCTACAATAATTTAGTAGAGTGCAATAGCTTTTCTTCCGTTTTGATCCATTGACTATGGAATGACTGAAAACATCTTCGAAAAGATAAGCACATTTTAATCCGAGCTCATAGTTCCCCCTGCCGGACACATGGCGTGCCCGGCAGGGGGATATTTCACAAGGAGTTTTTTTCTTTCCAGCGAAGATCACTTTTTCTTGGGCTTGCGGAGGGCGGACATGCAGTTGCTCATCCGAGCGCAGAGCATATTTACGCCTGCGGCGTTTGCAACGAAATTCATGCAGGAGCCTTTGTCAAGGCCCATGGATTCCCCTGTCGCAAACGCGTCCTGATTCGCCGCGAGGAACTGGAAGTCCCACTTGTACGCGGTCTTCTGGTGTTCGATGCGATCCTTCACGTCCTTCGACGTGTATTCGCGGCTGGCGTTCTCCATGCCATCTGTGATGATGACGCAAAGGACGTGCTCGGGACGCTCCGCCTCTTCCATGTCGGCGAACGCATGACCAACCGTGTCGATGGCGATGCAAACGGCGTCGTTGAGAGCCGTGCAGCCGGAACAGTCGTACTTCGCCATGAGGTCGTCGTGGAACTGTGCGAGGTCAGCTGATTTGACAGGCCGCTTGACCTCATCGTTGAACTGGAAGAGGTCGAAGACGGTTTTGCCGGGTTCTTCACGCTGTTTTTTCAGGAACTCGTTGAACGAGCCTTTGATGTCGTCCTGAATCGAGCTCATGGAACCGGATGCGTCGAGGACGATGATGAGGTGGGTGTAGTCGTGTTTCATGTTCGGTTTTCCTTTGTTTGGTTTTGTGTTTGGTGAGTTGTTTTTTGAAAGTGATGTGCTATTCGGGCGTCTATCCTTGGAGCACGTTTTCCAGTTCTTCCCATTCGTGCGGTTCTTCGTACAGATCGCATACGATCCATTGGTCATCCACGAAGAGATACAGAAATTCCGCGCCGAAAACCTCCGAACCTTTCGTTTCGTATTCGTGAAGGTCGCTGAAGACAACTGGCGAGTTGTAATCTTCTCCCCGGTCACGGTGGTAGGCCACGGTTACATCCGGTTGAGGATTCTCCCATGAATGCGGAGTTTTGGCATCCGGGAAGATTTTGGCTCCGAGCGTGCTCAGGTCGCCCAGCTCAAGCAACATTCCGACACGTTCCGTTGTGTTGTAGTACTGAGCGAGGATACCCCCGGCTGCACATTCGAAAGGACTGCCGTCCCGATGGAGGTAGATCGCTTTGATCGTCCAGTCGGGCATCAGCATCCCGATTCCAGCTCTGGTGCTCATGTGTGCCTCCTTTCTGCCAATGGCTTTTGAGTTTGACCTTTAGTTGGTGAGATCGATGGTGCGCAGATTTATGCGCAGAGCTCCCTGATGATGATCTTAACGACTTTGAAGGCTAAGAGCCCGATGAATACGCCGATGGCGGTTTCGGCCACTTTATTCGGATCAATTTCGTCGTCCATGTTTTTTCTCCTGTTCAAGTTGAGTTTGGTTGAGGCGGATTACATTTTACCGAGGACGGTAAACATACGGATTGACATGCGGGCTTGCTCCGACACGATGGTTCGGATCAACGGGCGTCAAGACAACAGGACCGAGTTCGTAGGCGGATGCCTGCCGGGTTACTGTTGTTACGGTGCCATCACTGTGTGTGGTGACGATGGTCGTTGTCGGAATTGCAGCCGGAGCGTGAGGAACCACGACAGGAGCCGAGGGGCCAGGAGCCGGGACACAGACTGATAGGCCGGGAACGGGCTTTGCCGGTGGCGTAATAACGATCTGTGTGGAGCCGTGGATCAAAGAACCGGCAGCTTCTGCCGTGCCGACCACGACGCCTTCCGTAACGGCAAACGGCAATGCGATGATTGCGC
>Ga0265301_10001807_pt1 | contig 26710 bp, 42 predicted proteins | sample AusTroGonzalo_MG_2_FD_193488 | JGI IMG/M metagenome (GOLD analysis project Ga0265301, IMG submission 193488) | Bovine rumen microbial communities from tropical cattle in Woodstock, Queensland, Australia - Gonzalo_04 | ecosystem: Host-associated > Mammals > Digestive system > Stomach > Rumen ... | reverse complement strand
AAGGGGAAAATAAGATGTTGACGCAAGATGATTACACACTATTTACCGGGCAAACCGTAAACTACAATGATACTGATTGGAGTGATATTGTAGATATAGCAAGTATGAGGCTTGCGTCCTTCTTATGCCTCGGGGACTTCCCTGAGCTGGATGAAAATAACCGAGATTTAGCTATGCTTCTCGCTAATTTCATTGCCAGCGTATTCGAGTTCCAGGGCGATTCTGGCACGATTGAATCAAAGAGTGTCCGAAACTTTACAATCAGATTTAAGAGTAGCGCCACCAACGCTTTTGAGCAAATCTATAAGCAATATGAGGATATCATTGAGAAATATAGTGAATGTGAATTAGGTTTGAGTGTTGAAAAAACCAGAAGGGATTGTTGCGAAAGGTATGGATTTATCAATATTTAAAGCATTCTCTAACGCAATTATCTACGGAGTCTGGCAAATCGGCACTTCGCAGAGAGGCACTGTAACAGGTTCAAAGTTCACTAAAGTTGCTGATTTAGATGTAGTCTTAGATGAAGGAGCAAGCGCTGACATCAATTCTACCCCAGAGGTACTAACCTCTACGAGGAATTCTGACCTACTAGTATATGTAAAACCAGAGCAAATGCCCACTACAAGAGCAAACAAACTCGTTTCTGGATATATGCTTTACGATAGCGTAGAAGGTGATTATTACGAGATTATCGATGTAGGTATCGGTAAGAATCAACACACTGGGTTGGTAGAACACTTGGAGCTTCGGGTGGTACAGACCGAGGTTTCAGATGAGCAGTAGTGTAACAATTAGGCTAGACTGGAATCAACAAAAACTATCAATGATAAACCAAAATGCTGTAAGTGGGCTTGCTAGAATGGGCTTTGATATAGCCTCTAGAGCAAGAGCAAACGCACCATATGTAACGGGTGCTTTGAGAAACACTATTAGAGTTCAAGAGCAAGGTAAAGACCAACTAGAGGTCATTGCTGGTGGGACATACGCAGGGTATAAGGTACCGTATGCTTGGATAAGAGAGCAAGGGCCAAACAGAAACCCTGCAACAGTCCACTATATGCAAAATGCGGCCAATAGTGTGATGTCTGGCGATTATCTTAAGAAATACTTTGGAGATATAACTAAATGATTACACTAGCACTAATTGAGAAAATGACCCAAGACAATGTAGCAGGCCTGGAGCTTGATACCAATTGTTTCTGGGAAGAAGCACCATTACAGAAGGATGGTAAGCCTGCTAGTGGTGTCTGGTTAGTTACTAGAGCAGGTAGCTCTGCAAATTCCCCAAAGGGGCTGAATCTTAAGTCTACGGTTGACTTCTATGTTGCCTATATGAACAAACCAAAGGCTGAGGGTATTCAGCAAAAGATTCTTAAGTGGATTATCCAAAACCCATGCTTCTGTGAATTGGTCGGGAGCGTTGGGGGCACTACTTATAGTTTCTCTAACATCAGAATCAGACCTACGACTACCCCTGAGAACATGATGATTACAGAGAACAATTTGGTTGTAAAAATGGCTTCTGCTGAAGTCACTTACGATATAAACTAAATTTGAAAGGAAAATATGGTAAATATTACTCAACTCCGCAGATTAGTCTTTATTAAGACTGTGAACGGAACGACTACTACCTTTAGCTTTGAGCCAGATGATTTGGGTCAGGATACCATCATGAGCATTAACATTGCTCCACGCAAGAAGTCCCGCACTTCTTCCTATGGTACCACTAATACCCCAATCAAGGGTACTTTGGACAACTTCGCTGGTTCTATCACCTTCCTTCTTGACAACTTCAAGAACTTCGGTAAGGCTCTTAACTCTTGGAATCAGGCTACTTATGTTGGTGCTGATGCCAATGCAGGTAATGTAATTGGTGACGCTTCCGACTTCTGTGGCGATGGCGATTACTTTGATGTTATCGCTCAGGGTATCTGCGATGACGGTTCTTCCGCTGACATCGAGCTTACCCGTTGTATCCCATCTGTTGATGAAGATATTGAGTTCGGTACAAGCGAAACTTCTACCGTTACCTTGAACCTCAACCCAATCATCTACAATGCTAGCTTGCATTCTACCGATGGTTACCCACAGTACAGCTACAGAATGGGCGATAAGGACTTAACTGTTCAGAAGCGCCTCAACGCTGTTACTGGCCAATATGTTGATGTGTCGGAGTCTTAAGTAAGATGAAGAAGCCCGAGAAGATATCACTTAATCAGGCAAAAGAAATTGCCGGAAAGAAGCGCAATTTTCGGGCTTCTGACTTCTTGACTGAAGAAGAAAAGGCAGAGGTTAGAAAGAACAATGCTAAGGGCAGAGCAGCCCCATTTAACGCTGTAGACGCTTATGTAGCAGAGATTCTAGCACGCTTTGGGTATGATACCTATATGGCTTGGAAAGCAGGGGATATAGACAATGACCGAATGACTAAGTACATCCTAGCTGAAAGAGCAAGAGATGCCCAAACACTATTCCCACTAGAAAACCTTATTGTAGCAAGCGTAGCTGGAGCGAATAACCCTATTAGAGGGGGCAGAACACCGAAGTCTTTACAGATGGCGATTAAGATATTAAAGCAAGAACAGGAGCGAGCAAATGGCAAGTAGTACAGTAGGTACAGCAGTAATTAAGCTATCATTTGATGGTAGTGATGTAAAAGCTGAGCTATCAAAGACCTCTAGTGATTTTAAGAACGCTGGCGAAAAGGCAGGCTCTAACTTTGGAACTGCGATGACCGTTGCTATGGGCTCTTTGATTTCAAAGGGAGTTTCAAAGCTCTTGAACACCATTACGGGAAATCTCGATTCGGCTATTAACCGTGTTGATGTAATCAATAACTTCCCGAAGGTAATGCAATCATTAGGGTTCTCAACTGAAGAAGCTGCAGATTCTATTAAAACTATTTCTGATAGGCTAGATGGATTGCCAACTACTCTTAATGGCCTCGTTGGTGATGTCCAGAAACTCACTGCTACTATGGGCAACCTAAATACTGGTATGGTAAATGCTACCTCTCTAGGACTTGCGCTCAACGATATGTTCCTCGCTGGTGGTAAAGGCACTGAGGCTGCTTCTGCTGCTATGGAGCAATACAACCAAATGCTTGCTCAGGGTAAACCTGATATGCAGAGCTGGCGCTCTATTCTTAACGCTGCACCTGGACAATTGAAACAATTAGCGCAGACCTTACTTGGTGCTGCTGCTAGCCAGAATGACCTTTATGTAGCACTCCAGAAGGGCAATATTACCTTCGACCAGATGAATGAGGCTATCGTAAAGCTAGACCAACAAGGTGGTCAAGGCTTTGATTCGTTCGAGAAACAGGCTAGAGCTGCTACTGGTGGTGTTGGCACTGCTCTTGAGAATGTCCAGAACCGTATTTCTAAGGCAATTGCTAAAGTTATCGATGTAATCGGTGCTGATAACATTGCTAATGCAATTAATGGCATATCATCTCACTTTACTGAGGTTGGTGTTGAAGTGGGTAAATTCGTAAAAAGTGCGATGGGGTTCATAGGTGAATTAGCACGATTTATTGGAAATAACCTATGGATTGTCGATACTATTAAAGGTGCTATTGCAAGTATTATTGCTATCGGGATAGGCCAGAAGATAATGGAACTTAAGAATAAACTGCAGCTATTGTTTGCAGCAATTTCAGCGCACCCATTAATAGCGCTCGCCACTGCTATTATCGGTATCGCTACGGCCATTGGTTCAGCTGCTAGCCGTGAAACTGAGCTCACAGCCGCTATGAATAAGAGCATAGATGCGTACAAAGATGCCAAACAAAGTCTAGATGAATTACATAAATCCAGACAAGATACACTAGACCAGGGCATGAGCGAATTAAGCTATTATCGCAACCTAATGAATGAATTAGACAAGATTGTCGATGAAAATGGTAAAGTAAAGGCTGGCTATCAAGATAGAGCAAACTTCATCACTGGTAAATTAAGTGAAGCTCTTGGTGTTGAGATTCAAATGCACGATGGAGTCATCCAGAGTTACAAAGAAATTCGTTCAGAAATTGATAAGACTATTCAGAAGAAACAGGCTGAGCTTAAATTGAAAGCTCAAGAGGAAGCATATACTGAAGCCATCAAGAGAAGAGGTGAAGTATCGAAAAGAGTTGCTGATATTGAATCCCAGATTATGGAGGCAATGCAGAGTAGAGATTATAACTCCATAATGAAAGTGCCAGAATTGACCAAAACACTAGATGATGAAAAGGCGCTTTATCGTGAATATTCAGCTGATATAAAGGCTTATCTTGATGATTATGCTGCGTTTACCGAGGGTAGATTAGATGACATTAATGTTTCCTATTGGAATAATACATATGAATTAGCTAAGGCAGAGAACGCTACTAAGGATGAGCTAGAAAAAGCTGTAAGGACTGTAGATATTGAGCTTAGTCTAATCGAGAAAAACTTTGATTTAATGGGCAAGGAAACCTATGAAACTACCAGAGATAGCCTCATAAAGACTAAAAATGAGCTCTTATCTAGATTAAATGGTATGGTATCTAGCGCAAGCAGTGTAGCTGGTCAGTTCAGCGCTGTAGGTCAGAAAGGTGGCAATGCAATCGCTTCCGGATTCAACTCTAAGAGTAGCACTATCAGCTCAAGCGTTACTGGTGCATTGAACGGAGCAAAGAATGGCTCTTGGGGTACTGCTTGGAATGATGGCTATAGCTTAGGTACAAGGACTGGTTCGGCTATCGTTAGTGGTGTTGCAAGCCAGCAAAGGCCAATCATCAGCGTAGGCCAAATGCTCATGTTAGGGCTTAGAGATGGTATGAACGCTAACGCATGGAATGTTGTGACCTCGGTTGCTTCAAACTTTATGAATGACTTCAAATCATTCTTCGGTATTCATTCCCCATCTACGCTATTCCGTGATGAAATCGGTGCTATGCTTGCTAGAGGTCTTGGTATCGGGTTTGAAAATGAGATGGAGTCTGTAACTGGCGATATGGCAGGCTCGGTACCAACATCATTTGGTGTTCCAGCATACGCTACAAATTGGTCTAGAGGCATTGAAAGTGCTATAATGGAACAAAGTGGAACTACGGTATCGACTTCCAACAATATAAATGTGTACATGAACAATACCATTGATAACGATATGAGCATTGATGAACTTGGCAGGAAGTTCTCGCAATCTATAAGGAGGTACGCTTAAATGAATATAGATGATATTACAACTACAGGATTTATCCTAGCACTATTTATCAGAAGTGACGGTGAGCGTTTCCTTCTCGGTGATGGTGACTATACCTTCACACAGAAACAACTTCTGTTTACTGCAGCTGTAATGGCTAACGATGTTGTAGAGTTACAAGGCGCTAATGGCGCTGTATTAGCTGGACAAGTACGCAGACCAGCTACTCAAAGTTTCGATGGTTTTATTGGTGATGCCACAAGTTCCAGAAACGATGTAGAGCTTGCTAGGCGTAAGTTTATTAGATTCTTCCAACAGAACTACTCCTATACTGTGGTTTATCTTGATTGCAATGGGGACGCTTCTCAGCAGAAACTAGGTTATATTGTGGACGCTCCAGAGGTAAAGGAATTATACCAAGTTCAACCAAATTATCATGTTGCTCTTGCATTTGAAGATGTAAATTACTATGAATACGCTGAAGATGAGCATGGAAATGAAAAGTATGCCTCTATGGCGATGATTCCTCTTACTGGCGATAGATATGGTGGTCTAATGTGGGATAACGATGGTGTAATCTGGGATAACGATGGTGCTAAATGGGAACAAGGTACTGATGGTTCTCAAGTTGTTCTAAATCTTGATATTGTTGGTGAAACTCCAGTTGTTTGGACTGTCCCTGGGCCTGTAACTAACCCACGACTAGCCAGCACTGGTACTGGTGATACTCTAATCTATACTGGTTCTGTTGGTGCGACTGAAACTCTAGTTATAAATACCCTTGAGGAAACTGCCTATATCAGTGGTTCTGATAGGTCGGCTAATGTGTCTGGCGATTGGCTACGGCTTGCTCCTGGGGTAAATCGTATATCTTACCTTGCTGATTCTTCTGGTGCGCCTGTTAGCGAACTTCAATGGCAAGGAGTGATTGGATAATGTTCAATAATGCTAAATATCGCTTAAATCTATACTTAAATGGGGTATTTGTTGGGGATGTAAGGCCTATTGCCCAAAGATTAGTCTGGGTAAGAAGAAGAACTAAAAAAGGTGCTGACTCCATTGACTTTACCATTAATGATAAGGTATTTGATAAGTGGTGTAGAAAACATCACACAACTGTTGCTGATATGCTCAAACCTTATGCTCTTGAATGTAGAGTAGTAAGAGATGAAGTAGAGGTTTTAGGTGGTTTCTTAGCCACTATGCCAGCTTATTACCCTAAAAATGCTAGTGCAGACATACAAATGCACTTCGATGGTTTCTTAAACTTGCTTGCTGGTGTATATATCTTCGATGATGCTACAAAATTGCCGTATGGCACTGTGACAGGCCGTATGGGCGCTTTAGTGAAGCAATTCATAGATTTAGCCAACACTCGCTCTACAGCCGCTGGAAAAGGCTTTGGATTCGTTGATAGCACTATTGATACCATGAACTCAGTGACTCATACTTTTGATAACTACAAACCGGTCAAGGAATTCATCTGTGACCGTTGTGATAATATCGAGGGTGCTGGGCCATTCGATGTATATTTCTACCCTGATAAGCGCTATGATGTGAAGGCTGACGCTAACTTTGGGGATGTGATTACTGGTTGGGTCGCACAATATCCTGCTGACCCATATAAAATTAGCCTGTCTGACATTTCAGCCCCAGAACGCATGGACTATGCTTCATTTATTTTTGCGATTGGTTACGGTGAAATCTCGGCTGTGGCTGAGGAAAACACCACTATTATTGCTACTGCTACTAACAATACTGCTACGGCTGAGTATGGTTATTGCGAAAAGTTATCATCCTACTCTAGTGTTACTCGGCAAACTACCCTAAATCAGAAGGCCAACACTGAAGTTTCTATTACCTCAAACCCGATTTGGCAACCAGAAGTTGCTACTAATGGCAAGTGGCTCAATCCTACGCCAAATGGCGACAAAAAGATTTGGATTGGCGATACTATTACAATCAAGAATAATGCTGACTTTACCGATATGACCTCTGGGACATTCCGAGTAAATGAGCTCAGTGTATCTGTTTCCGACACTGGTTCTGAAACGATAGTACCAACGCTAGAAAGGGTATAAATGTTTGACGAAGAAATAACTAGAATGGAGCAAGAAATCAGGGACTTGCGCACAGCACATCCTAGAGGGCTTGGCATGATGAGCTTCTCTACCTATTCTGACTCGCCTAGCTCTGCTGCCACTGAATATCCATACTACTATAATGTCTTTATTTACTTTGACCAAGCTGGTGTATGGCCCCCACTTATTGAGCTTGCTAGCACCTATGGTGCGATGTCATCTCCACTCTGGAACTCCCAAGATAGGTCTATTTTAGTTACATTAAACGCTGGCGACAGTAGAATCCCTACAATATCTGTTGTGGCTTCATCTAAAATCATATCCATGACCATTGTACCAGACCCACAACTACAGACTTAGGAGAAAATATGGAACCATTTACAGCTAGAATAAAAAAGATGACAGAAGAAGTAAGGGATTTAAAGACTTGCCCAATTAAAACTGCTACCCAATTAGCTACAAAGAAGAAGTCTATCAATATTGTTATGGATATGACTGTTTTTCCACATCCACCATATACCTATGCTTTTAGCGTTAAAAAGGCATTCATTACTGCAACTTCAAATGATGGTAGTAATATGATTACATCATGTACAGTACAAGATAATGCCGGTGATGTATCTGGCCATAACTTAGCAGGTCGCTCTATTTCTATTTTTTCGGTAGAATGTGGCTCAACGGCAACCTATTCGGCAGTTGTATTTTCTACGAACAATAATGATATTCAAACTATCGTAGGCGGTGGTACAGTAACTTTAAATTATACCATTGATTTTATTTGCACCTCTGACTTTACGCTATCTATAAGATACGAGGACTTTAATGATGAATAATGATAAAGATTTACAAAGTACACTTAAAGAGCTCAAGCGTGAGATTTTGGAGCTAAAGACAGCAAAAAAAGCTGGTCTACTATTAAAGACCTTCGTGTTTTACGAGGAAGAGTACTTTTATGGTACTGGCTTACATAAAATTACTTACGAAGATGGAATTCAGCCTATAATAATGACCAGACCACAATCTAGTGCCAACCTAACATTCTTTACTCCCGAAGGAAATGAACAATACTTCTATTGGGCTAGTAATGGTGTTTTAGGTTCACTTACAATCCATGCTACAAGAAAAGTAGTGAGTGTAGAGTATATTTCTCCTTAAAAGAAACACTATCCTAATTAGAAAGCTTACTTTGTAAGCAAAGTATTCTTAATTAGAAAGCTGTATTTTGTAAATAAAAAAGAAACTAGGCTACTAGATAAACGAAAGATGTAGCCTAGTGAGCTGTATGGAACTCTACAAATGTATAATAGTGAGCCAGCCCGTTTTTATTATACCATACTTTCTGAAAACACATAACCCGGAGTTGTGAGGTAAAACAAGCGAACTCCGGGAGGCGAAAGAGGGTGGAATAAACGCCTAACTCTAGTGTAACACAAAATCTTAAAAATCACTATGGACAAGCGTTTTGATACGAGTTATAATGAAAATCAGCGATGTATTTTCACAACAGCTTGACATCGCAAGAATATTAACGTATAATGGAGGTAGTTGTGAGAATACATGACCCCTCCGTAAAAAGAGGGGCAATCTTTTGCCCCAGAAAGGTGCGATGATGTCTAGGTTAGAAACTATGACAGAAAGAATAAAAGAAGATTTACCAGAGTTTGTGGCTCTTGTGCCGCCAACTACTAGGTCTGAAGGCCTATATCGCCGTATTCGGCATATACAAAAGACCGGGGAATGCTGTGGTCATCCAATGAGTATGCAGCAGCTCAAGGAAATAATAGCCCTAGCAGGCCGTGAGAGCGTTTCTGACGCTTGTTTGTACCTATGTAGGGTACTGGATAGGGTTCACATTGAAAGAACGCTAAAAACGGCCTCAAATCGCCTCAGAATCGATAATAGGGTACTATATGTTGCCGGGAAAATTAAACTCGCAGAATGGCAACTTAAGTATTTGTCTGACCTCATTACTGGCAAATATTCCGAGGCAGACATTGTGGACGCAATGGAAATTGCCCTTAAAAAAGAGGTACCAGCACATTATTTTATCAGTATATTCAAGAAAGGCTACAAGGCACCCAAAAAGTGCTATAATTGATTTGTGGGGGTTTGTTCTTTAAAAGGAGGTGAAAAAGATTGATTTTTACAGGAATAATGGAATGTAAAGATAAATCTGAGTTTGACTCTGTAATGAGTAAACTGAAGGCTATTAGAAATGCTAAAGTGTTCAGCGATTGCCTGACAATAACAGTAGATTACTATCCCTCGGACACAGAAACTGAGTTTGAGGAAGAAGAAGCTATTGCTAGGCTGTCTGACATAATGGAATCCGTAGAGATTCACGGGTTTAGCATTAATCAATAATGGGGGTGAATTATGCCTGATAAATTGCACCTTAAATTGTTCCTAAGTCATAGTGTAGACCTAAATGAGCTGTGGAGGCAGGTGTGCCTATATACAGGAGTCCATCTCGGCGGAGAGAGTGGGTACTACACTGTGATTTATGATGGGCCTAAGGCAGAGGGTATAGAAATACTAAAACTCTGCCTGAAGGCCTGCGATTCTGGAAAATTCTATGCCGATTTCGGAGCATAGATTGTTCATACAAACCTCCTTTTCTGGGCCGGCTCTTGCAGCTGGCCCTTTTTCTTGCTATAATAAAAGCACATCGACCTAGACGAAAGACCGAAGCACAGATTACTCTAGGGGATGTTGCTTCACAGGCTGTGCTGTAGTAAGCAGGGGGCGTGGTTATTTAATAACATTCGCCCTTTTTTGTGATATAATAGACTTATGGACAGTACGCAAATATTGATAGCATTAATAGCGGCAATCCCAACGACTGCCACTGCTTTGTCTACTGTATATCTAAATAGTAAAAGATTGAAAGACCGGGAAGATGCTATCCAGCGTGATACTGAGCAGAAGAAACTAGCTATGCGCAATGCGAGCAAATCTAGTATCCAGAATATGATTACGCAAGATATTATCCGAGTTGAGTTACTTGGTAAGCTTCCAGAAAACAAAGACAATATCGAAGCTGAATACGATAGCTATCACGCTAACGGTGGAAATGGCACTATAACTAGGCAAGTGAATGAATACAAGGCCTGGTATAACAAAAAAGAACTTTGTATGCGCTGTGCAGTTGATGTTGATAGGGAAAAACCCAAAAAACTTGACATTAAGAAATCTTGCAAATAAAATGAGAGTATGACAACTCAACAACCATGTCCGTTAGAAGATGATGAATGTATAGCATTTCATCAATGGCTGGAGTTGAGGCATATACCTCATGCGCATATTGCCAATGAGAGCCGTAGCGGCTCAAGACAAGCCATGATTCGTGGCGCTAAGCTAAAGAGAATGGGCCAAAGCGCTGGAGTATGGGACTATGAAATATATGTCCCTATTTTTGGCGTTACTGATGAAATAGATGATTACCAGTTGATTAAGATAGAAATGAAGCGCCAATATGGTGGTACTGTTTCTCCAGAACAAAAGAAATGGCAGAAGATTTATGAAACAGCTGGCATACCCTGTAAGGTCTGCAAGGGAGCTAAAGAAGCGATTGAATTCGTGAACCAATATATTACATATTTGTAATTATTTTTAATATGATGTATAATGAAGTCGATAAGTGGTACTGCTACTTATAGCAACTTCCCACAAATTAGGAATATGACCTAAACACCTAAATATACATAGTGTCACAAAATACCCCCGTCCATTCCTCCTTGAATTGAGACTTTGGGGGTATTTTCTTGTAGAAAACTATTGACATTTTGCTTATGGTATGCTAATATGGGGGTATAATAAGTAAACGAAAGGAAATAAAAATGAACAAAAGCGTATTAAAAACAATCTTCTACATTATTGTAGCCGTTGTTATGATTATTGGGGTAGGTATGCTTGAGTCTGGTCGTGTTGAACAGCTCGGGATGTAATTGTGGAAAACTTATTAAAAATTAAGCAAAAATAGTATTGACATTTAGTTCGTGGTTAGCTATAATGGAAGTACAATAAGTAAACGAAAGGACACTATAATGAAAATCAAAGTATTAAAGCGCAGAAGTATCTCTGAATTAGTAGAGGTTAAGCGTGAAAAAAATCTAGAGGAGCTTATGGCCGAGAATGATAAGCTCGTTAAAAGACTAGATGACCAATTCAACAATATTCTTGCTGAAATTAAGGTCGTAAACAGAATCCTTAAAGACAAGATTGAGAGGCAGAATGAGCAAGATTAAGCATTACGCCGAAACACTCTATGGAGAGAATTGGGTAGAAGAATTGGAGGATAAATATGGAGAACACTAAAATAGAGTTCCGGAAGCTGCGAGAAAATGAGATTGAATGCCGAATCGGGCAAATTAAGCCAAATGGGCTAACACTGCTACTTTACAAGGACGCTAGATGTGATATGTCCATCTTAGATGAAACCGTTGGGGCTTTAAACTGGAAGCGTGAGCACAATAGAGAGAATAAGAACTGTGTCGTGTCTATCTGGGATGAAAGCAAAGTACAATGGGTATCTAAAGAGGACACTGGAACTGAAAGCAACACTGAAGCAGAAAAAGGCCTCGCCTCAGATAGTTTCAAGCGTGCTTGCGTAAACTGGGGAATCGGTAGAGAGCTATATACAGCACCGTTTATCTGGATACCGGCTGACAAGTGTAATATTTTAAGTGTAGCCGGCAAGAATAAGTGCTATGATAGCTTTAAAGTGGAGAAGATTAGCTATAATTCAAATGGTGAAATAGACGGGTTGTCTATTATCAATGAAAAAACTAGCCAGCGTGTATTTCTTAAGAAACCGGAGGAGAAATGAGCGAAAGTGAATTAAGCCACCGTGGTCTGATGAAGATTTCAAACGCTAAACTAGACTATATAATCGAGCTTGGCAAGGTAGAGCGGTTTATCCGTAAGAATGGTGAAACACCAGAAGTCAATAGATATATGGCACAGGCTGATGAAAAGTACAAGAAAAGAGTAAATCAGATTTACGCTGAAGATAAAATGTTAAGCCTATCTAAGAAAGGAGAATAATATGGCAGGTACAAAAGCTGGAGGCCTAAAGGCTTCAAAAACTAATAGAGAGCGTTACGGCAAGGATTACTATGCAGAAATGGGCCGTAAAGGTGGCCGTAAGGGCCATACAGGCGGTTTTGCGAGTAACCCTGGCCTAGCACGCATAGCAGGCTCTAAAGGCGGCATGAAAAGCCGTAGAAGTGGCGGTATGCAAAAGAAATTAAAGGAAATCTTCGAGCCATTTATTGTAAGCGAGCTAGATAAAGGCAGTTCTTTGCACTATATTGCTAAAAGAATTGGTGTAAGTGACTCTACAATAAAGAGATTTTGCCAAGATAACAACCTAATATCTAGCGATTACACGCCTGTGTATAAGTCTGTGAAAAATAATTAAAAATCTTGTTGACATTTGGCTTTTGGTTTGTTAGAATAGAGGTAGATAAGATAAACGAAAGGAACTACAATGAGAATTAAGGTAGAATACCAAAAAACAAACCTAGAGAAAGCCTTGTGGTCGGTCAAGCGCAAATTTACAACTGAAGAGTTTGAACCTATTGCTTACCCGGTAAAGGTTCGTGGATTAAAGCCAGCTATCGCCGAAAATTATGTAGATTGGGATAGTGAAATGGACTGCGAGAAACAAACCGGTCTTACCGAAGCGCAATATCAAGCTAAGCACGGAATTGCTTGGAACGCATAACAAGTGAACTACCTGCCTCGGTTGAGTGGGGCAGGTATAAGAGGAGGTAAAATGATAAAGCAAGACAAGTACGCAATTTTAACAGGCATGGAAGTTATAGAAGCAGATTCACTTCTTGAACTTGCAGGAAGGATTGGGAGCTGCTTTGACAATGGGGCAAATATAGTAACCGTAGTGATAGATAGGGGCAAGAAATGATTACCATTAAATCACCAAGATATCACGACAGGACATTACTAATAGCACGATACAAGATACCTTGTGGGCATGGAGTAACAGTAAAGATTTTAAATGGCTCTTACAAAGGAATTTACAATGTATCAAACGAAGTAATATGTGCCTCACCAATTGAAAGTATGAAAACTAGGTATGGCCAACAGATATCAATGAGGGCAGTACCATTAGATAAATTAGAAAGGGTAGAAGAATGAGCGATAAAAGATTAAAGAAATGGGTAGCGAACTTGTCACTAGAAGATAGGATTGCATTACAAGATTTTATGATAAGACTATATAAGGTATTAAATTAAAGGAGATTATATGAGTAAAAAAGAGAAAATGTTCTGGATGATACTAGCAGGACTAGCCGGCGTGGTTATCGGAATGGTGATTATATCACTAATGGTGCCGCCAGCTCGTAAAGAGAACTGTAACACTGGTGTATATGAAGAAGTAAAAGATGGGGTTAAGATTAAAACCTACATACCAGCAAATGACACTTGCAAGGAGAACAAATGAGTAGTTTTAGAGATAGATTTGGTTGGCTCACTGTAGAGCAAGCTAATGAATTAAATGAAGCAGCGAAATGGTATTGTGACCATGAAGTAACTGCAGCAGGAGGCTCAAATGAGAGTTAGAAGAAATAATGCAGGCATAACTATTGCCGTAGTAATATCAATCTTAATGTTGGCCTTAGGCCTATGTATGGGCTATATAAAAGGCAACCAGGAAGCTAAAACCCCAGACGCTAGTGAGGGAACTAAACCTAGCACTACCCTAGCTGGTGTTTACAGGTATATCTTCCAAGATGCTATGGGTAGAGAAAGCTATTCATTCATGGTATTCCTAGAAGGTGGTAAATGCCGCCAATATTCTGCAACTGGGAGCAACTTACCAAAGATTGACTTTACTAAAGATGTGAACCGTATGAAATGTGAATACACATATAATAAGGATTCTGGCAATGGCCGGATTTCCACATCTTATGAGGATAGCAAGGGGAATTATTCTGAGCCATACTATGAATATTTTACATTCAAGAATGGCGGCCTAGTAATAGGCGGAGCTTCGTACACTAGAATCCAAGCGGATTATGAAGATAGAGGCTCTAACAATAAAAGCACTGTTATGGTAAATATAGCCAAAACGGTGTAAAATTACCTAGAATATAGCACCTAAAAATGCTATAATAGAAGTGGATAACAAGGAGAATCTATGGATAATTCCAAGTTACCACGAGATATAGCAGAGACCTTCCTACAAATTGGTGCTATATTCTTCCTAATGATAGTTGCAGTGATGATATACATAGCTATGCGTTAGGCAAAATGGTACAGAATATTCAAGCCTGTGTAAAAGCAGGCTTTTTGAATGTGTGTTATAATGAAGCTATGAAAGGAATAGAGGGCTACTATGAGCAAAATCGATGAATTAAAATTCGATGATAAAAACTTCAATAAACATACCGAGTATGGTATGAGCCTGCTTGAGAAATCACTTAGGGAAAATGGAGCAGGTCGCTCAATCTTAATCGACAAGAATAATAACATCATTGCTGGCAATGGAATCATTGAAGCTGCTGGTTCTGTTGGCCTTGAGAAAGTAAAGATTGTAGAAACTGATGGTACAGAAATAATTGCGGTAAAGAGGACTGATGTCAGATTAGATAGCAAAAAAGGTCGCAAGATGGCTCTTGCTGATAATTCTACGGCTAAAGCTGACCTAGAATGGGACGAGGAAAATCTAAAAAGCGAATTTGATGAAGAAGAATTAAAAGACTGGGGTGTAGATGTAGAGTGGGCAGAAGAAACAGAAGTTACAGAGGACGAAGCGCCAGAAGTAGATGAAAACGAACCGGCAGATAGTGAGCTTGGTAAGGTTTACAAATTAGGCAATCATAGGCTTATGTGTGGCGATAGCACAGACGCTGGTAGTGTAGCTATTCTTATGGACGGGCAAAAGGTTGACATAGTATTTACTGACCCACCTTATAATGTGGCTTTTAATGGAAGAAGTGGAAAGTTTGATGTCATAAAAAATGATGATTTATCCGACAAAGAGTTCAAGGAATTCATAGAAAAAGTTGCTATTATTGTACAAAGTTTTTCACCAAGTATTTATTACATTTGGTGCAACTGGAAATTCTATGGCTTATTGCAAAACTTGTTTGAATTTGATGGTTGTATAGTGTGGGCAAAAAATGTGTTTGGACTTGGTAAAGGCTATAGGCATCAACACGAGTTTTGTCTATACAAGGGTAAAATTGATGAAGATGTGACAAATGAAAGTGACCTATGGGAAGTGGCAAAAGATACTAATTACGAACATCCCACCCAAAAGCCAGTTGCTCTGAGTTTTCGTGCTTTACAGAATAGCAAAAAAGCTATTAACATTCTGGACTTATTCGGTGGTTCTGGCTCTACACTCATAGCTTGTGAGCAATTAGGACGCAAATGTTATATGATGGAACTAGACCCTAAATATTGTGATGTAATAAGAAAGCGCTATTGGAAGTTTACAACCGGTAGCGAGGAAGGATGGCAAGATGGAACAAAAGCAATTTAATAGTGTTGAAGACGAAATACCTACAAATTTTGTAAGAGTAAAACCAAATCAAGTGGTGGTATTAGATAGATATTACCCAGTGAATGATTTTGAAGCGAATGCGTTTTTTGTGTCAGAAGAAACTGGGTTTGTATTCTTTGACACTAAAAGTTATTTAACGGATGGGGAGATAGAAATTTATGGCAAATGAGCAAAACTTAATTCCACAAGCACACAAGCTTACTGTGGAAGAACAGTCGAAGGGTGGTAAAATCAGTGGAGAAAAGAAACGGCAACGAAAGACACTCGCTCAAATTGGCGATATGATTGGCTCTCTGGACATCAAATCAGAGAAGAACAGGGCAATCTTAAGGGATGCTGGTATTACTGATGAAGATATGATTAACGATGTCGGTATGATGTTCCGTTTGAATCTTAAGGCTCAACAGGGCGACCCAAGAGCGATTGAACTTCTATCTAAACTGCGTGGACAATTCAAAGAACAGGTTTCTGCCGAGATTGTAGATTATAAACCGATTATAGACTTAACAAAGATTAGGAAAAAGAATGGTGACAACACCGAAGGTTAGTCTTATTATTCCTGTGTATAATAAAGCCCCATTCTTGAGGCGCTGTCTTGATAGTATAGAGCCTGTGGAAGGTCTAGAAGTAATACTAATAGATGACCACTCTACTGATGGCTCTGATAAAATCTGTGCTAAATATGTAGACAAGTTCCAAGTGCTATGTTTCCGGAAAAAGAACCACGGTGTAAGTAATGCTAGAAACTATGGTATAAGCAAGGCAAAAGGCGATTATATCGCATTCTTAGACGCTGACGATGAGTATTTACCAGGAACTACTGCTACACTCGTAAAGATGGCTGGAAATGAAATGTCGCACAATATAATTCAATTCGGACATTACCTTTGTGATATGGGGTTCTGGGGAGGGCGCTATATGAAGGTTGTGAATCGTGGTTGGTATGACCTAGTGGATACTCCAAAGAACAACTGGGTGCTCGTATGGAATAAACTTTACAAGCGTGAGTTTCTTTTGAAGCACAATATCAAATTTGATGAAACTATTACCTTTGGTGAAGATGAAATGTTTAATGTGGAGTGCCTCATCGCTAATAAAGGAATGTGGTGCGTTCGGAAACCACTCCTAAATCACCACTTGGATGACCATGATTCTATCTGCCGTGGTGGTCTATGCCTAGAATGGCTCCAGCAACTCGATAAAATGCTCAAAGACAAAATGCAGTCTACTACTGATATGGAAGCTAAACAGTGGTTATCCCATGAGATTGCAAAACATCAGAGAAGTAAGACATTCCGTAAGTTTGGCTTTGTGGGCGAGCCTGTGGAAAACCGGGGGCATTACGATGTAGTCTATATGGTAAAGGATACACCAGAAAATGAGGAACTGAGGTATTCCCTGCGCTCGTTGTATGAAAACTTCCCTCATAATAAGGTTGTGTTCTGTGGTGGAAAACCGAATGGGTTAAAACCTGACCTGCATATTCGTATCAAACAAGACCAACCAACTAAATGGGAGAATGTGCGTAAAATGCTTCGGAAGATTGCTGATGATGACCGTATAACTGAGGACTTCTGGCTATTCAATGATGACTTCTTTGTGCTTGAACCTAAGCCAGAGAATATACCGCCGTATTACGACAAAGACATCCTAACCATGATTAGAAGAACCGAAAAGGGATTTGGCAGACCGATTGCTTGGACTCACAGGCTTCGCAATTTAATGAATACTTTGAAGGCCAATGGTTTGCCTACTCTGAATTATGCTGTACATAAGCCAATGCTAATGAACCGCAAGAAATTAAAAGAGGTGCTAGACAAGTTTCCTGATGAACCAATGGTGCGTGCGCTCTATGGCAATTATTACAAACTAGATGGGCTCGATTCCCCTGATATGAAAGTAAGAGTTCAGAACTACGACCTGAGCAGAGTGGCGAAATGGGACTATGTTAGTACTCAAGATGACAGTTTTGAAAGTGGCAATATTGGGCGTTGGCTCAGAGATAAGTTCCCAGCAAAGAGTCGCTTTGAATTATGATATAATGGAGAAAACGAAAGGAGCAATATGCCAGTAGTAGCAGTAAGAACAGCAGGGGGAAAGATTATAGGCTATCGTTGGGGTTCTAAGGGTAAAATCTACAAGACCAAAGCAGAAGCCGAAGCTCAAGGCCGGGCAATCAGAGCAACTGGTTGGACTGAATAATGGCCATCACCACTGCCGTAAATAAGATTACACAGGCGCTTGCTGAACCTACATTCTATAAAGTTATCCAGGGAGGGCAAAGTGCCGGCAAGACTTACGCTATCATGTGGCTTCTTGAAAGCTATTGTGGTAGCTATCCCAATAGTATTGTCACCGTTCTTGGCTTGACCTATGACCACCTTGCGACAGGTGCTATTCGTGATTTTAAGGCTATTATGCGTGAAACAGGCCGTTGGGTAGATGAATGGTGGAATAAGACCGAGAAAACCTATCATTTCCCTAATGGCTCTATTCTAGAGTTTAAGAGCGTAGACCGTATGACTTCTCGTGGCCCGAGGCGTGATGTATTATTCGTAAATGAGGCTAATGGTATCTCTTATGAAGTGTTTAAGCAGATGTCCAACCGTACCAAAGACTTTACTATCTTGGACTATAACCCTAGCTCCAAGTTCTGGGCTCATGAGGAGCTTGTGGAAAAGCAGGCAGAGAGAACTACCTTTTTAGTGCTGACTTATTTAGACAACGAAGCTATCTCAGCTCAGGAGCGTGATAACATTGAAAGTAACAAACCTAAACCTGGTGAAGAACCTAGCAACTGGTGGATTGTCTATGGTCTAGGGCAAATTGGCTCACTTGAGGGAAATATTTACTCTGGTTGGGAAGAAACTTCTGTAGAGCGAATCCAGAAGGAAGGAAAACTGGTGCGTTATGGTCTAGACTTTGGCTTCTCTAATGATGAAACTGCTATTGTTGCAATCTATGATATGGGCGATTCTAAGCTCGGTATTGTGGAAACTCTGTACAAAAAGGGTATATTACCTAGCCAGTATGCCAATGAGCTAAAGTCGCACAATGTAGACCCAAATGTTCTTATCGTGGCTGATTCTGCTAGACCTGAGATTATTTCGGAAATCAAACAAGCCGGGTGGCGAATTGTAGGAGCAGACAAAAACCCTGGCTCAGTTCTGCGTGGTATTGAGCGAGTAGCAGACCGACAGATATGTTATTTTGGGCACAATCTAAAGCAAGAATATCTATCGTATGCGTGGAGAAAGAAACGCTCTGGTGAGGTTGTAGATGAGCCACAAGATGGAAATGACCACTTACTAGATGCACTTAGATATGGGGTAGATGACCTTAGCAAGAAACGCTTCAGCTTTTAGCGTTTTAAATAGAATTGTGCTATAATAAAATTAACAACTAAAGGAGCAAAGAGCTATGTTGCACTTCAACGGACTAGAACCAATCGACTTCAAGGGTAAAGAATGTACCCCTAAAGTTGATACAGAGGCAAGACTTCGCCTCAGTGTCATCAAATTCGGAACCGAGGCTGAAATTAAAGAGGCCGATGAGGTTCTTGCAAGCTGTTTTGAGGAACAGTATGCTAAAGATTTCATTAAGAATAAATTATCCCCAGATGACAAAGAAGTTCTAAGAACTTATCTCGCCAGTGGTGAAACTGGACTAAATAGACTTAACGATATTACCAATGGTGCGGTAGATAAATTCGTGAAGAAGGCAATCGAGGAGGTATAATGAAGGAATATATCTTAGTTTACCAAGACTGCCCGATGTGTGGGAGTCGCCAATGGTGGGGTGAAAAACAAATTTCTTTTGCTAAGGCTCGCAGAGCTTCTATTCGCAAGGTATCATTTGTATCGCCTGAGGGCAACAAATACTGCGCAGAAGCTATTGCTGCAGGGAAGGCCTCTATGCCATTCTTTACTGATGGCGAAGGTCACTTTGGCAAAGATTTGAAAGAACTCACCGATTCAATTAAAGCAGAGAAACCAACTGTTAGCGTAAAGAGTAAAAAGAAAGCAGGACGCAAGAATGTCAATAAGAAGCAGGATTAGTGACGCCTTTGGCAGAGGTAGAAAAGCAAAATCACGAGAATTTGCTAGAGAATTAAGCTATCAGCTTAGACTAAGCCCACTTTGTTCTGACTATGAGAATATGTTTGCTCAGGTTAGACCACTTATTGATGAGATGAAAACCGTTCTTCCTTATGGTATAGGTAAAAATGGTGGGCCATTGCCACTTCAAAGAACCCCAGAGCTTTACTGGCTCCGTGACCCTAACGATGAAATGGGTTGGTCTGAATTTGCCGACCTTATGTTTGCCACTTGGCTTACTGAGGACGAGCTAGATATTCATGTCTGGAAGAACAAGCGTGGTCAGGTAGAAGGCTACACCGTATTGCCACCAGAAACTAGAATGTATCTTGGTTATGGCCGTTGGGAATGGCAGGTGCTTACCAATGAAGGCATGGAAGTTCTCTATGAGAACGATGTTATGCGACTTCGCTTCAGTAGAAGCCCAAGAGATATTCAGAAGGGCGTTTCCCCAGCAAGCGCTGCTAGAGTATGGGCTCAGCTAGATGACCTAGTAGCTCAATACCAGCGTGCTTACTTCGAGAATGGCGCTGTTCCAGCTACTATCACCTTTATCCGTGCTTCTTCTGAGGCTAAATACAATGCTATGCGCCATGAACTTGAATCCAATACTAAGGGTGCTAGAAACAAGAACAAGACCGTATATGTTTGGAGACAATTTGATAATGATACTGGTGATGAGAAAGACCAAATTGAAGTAAAACCAATTCAGGGTAATAACTCTACCCTCGCTATCCGTGAAATTGTGGATATTATCAATGACCGTTTAAATAAGTCTATTGGTGTTTCCAACTTCATTCTCGGTGATGACTCCAGCGCTAAATATGACAACGCTGAGCTATCAGACCACCAGTTTACTAGAAGGCGTGTCTACCCGGCTCTAGTTAGCTTCTGGAACCAGTTTGAACACGAATTGAATCGTGTAGTTGGTGGCAGTATCGGCTATCGCATTACCTTCGACCTTGAGATTCCTGAACTTACCGAGCGTGTGAAAGTAAAGGCTGAAATTGCTAGAATCAGAAGCGAAAGCCTCGTAAGCCTTATCAGTGCAGGTTCTACGGGAATCGCTGCAGTCGAGGCTCTTGGTTTACCAAAGAGCTGGGAAGCTGCTGCAAATGCTATCTGGGCTAAAGGCCAAGCTGGTGAGCTCAAAGCTCCGATTTCTATTGAATATAAGCTCCCAAAAGCGCAGCCAAAAACAAAAAAGGATAAGAAACAATGTGCTTGCCATCACACTTTAGATGAGCTTCCACCAATGACTACAGAGGAGAAGAAAGTATATGATTTGCTGATTCTTCTCGGTAAAAGCATTATGGAAGAAACTCATACTACAGATGTTGATAAGACTATCTCTGAAATGACTACCATATTGCAAGATGACGCTCAGATGGGCGCTAAAGATGGTGCTAAAGCGATTGAATTGCTCTCCAATGAAGATGTAGCAGCAGAAATCCGAAACATTCTTAAGTCTAACGAAGTATTTGTAAGCGAAAAGCTGAAGAATAAGATTAAGGATAGAACAACTTACCTAGTGCGTGGCTATTCCGACTATACGACTACCGTAATGAACGAAGTACTCACGATGTCTGAAGGTTTAAGTGCAAGTCAGATTAAACAACGCTTAGCCGAAGTGCTTCCTAGAAGTAGAGCTGAGCTAATTGCCAGAAATGAAACTGTGTATGCGATTAAGAGTGGACGTATTGAGCAAGACCAGAGCCTAGCACAGAAATATGGGCTCCAGCTAAAGCTAGTTTGGAGAACTTCTCACGACAATAAAGTTTGCCCAGTGTGTGCAGCTATGGATGGTAAGGAAACCACTCTTGGCGATGCCTTCCAAGATACTGTAGAAACCGAAGATGGGGAGGTTGTTTCTTGGGACCACTCCACTTGGAATGATAGTGGTAGAATCCCAGATGCACATCCGAATTGTCGGTGTTACTTTGATGAAGTATTGGAGGAAGCATAATGGCAGTAAAGATTAGATGCCCTAAATGTGGCTGGGTATTGGGGGATACAACTAAAAGTGTGGATTGCGTGCTTAATTGCCCTAAGTGTAACGCAGTCCATGTAAAGATTAAAGTGGCTAGTTTTGACGATTATATTAAAATTGCGAAAGGAGAAAAATAATGACAGAGGAGTGGAGAGATGTCATTGGCTATGAAGGATTATACAAAGTTAGCAATTTTGGTAGGATAAAAAACCGCCGTAGAATTAAATCCCAGCAAGATAATGGCAAGGGCTATATGATAGTCCACTTAAGTAAAAATGCTAAGCTTAGCTGGTGTCTAGTGCATAGGCTAGTAGCTCAGGCATTCATAGACAATCCAGATAATAAAGCTACAGTAAATCATAAAGATGGTAATAGGGCGAATAATAAGGTAGATAACTTAGAGTGGGCGACTTATAGCGAAAATAATCTGCATAGTTATCGGTCTAATGGTAGAAATTCGGCTTTAGCTATACCGATTTATTGTATAGAAACTGGAAAAATCTATGGAAGTTCTTACGAAGCTTCTAGAGATACAGGAATTTCGCAATCTAGCATAAATAGATGTGTCAATGGTGTCTTTAATTCAGCTAATGGCACTCATTGGGGATTATTAAGTAATAGAAAGGAAATAATATATGTCAACTAATCCAAATAACAGCGTTGGTACTAATGGTGCCTTCGGTGGTAGAACAAGTGTAAATGCGTTTAACGATATTATGGGCGCATTTCAAAGCCGGGGTGTATTAAGTGGCTGGGGAATTGTTCCTAGCTCTGGTATGACCGTTGCCGTTGGTGGCAGTGGCACTACCCGTGATGTAGCTGTGGCTGAAGATGCCAGTGGCAATAAAACCTCTATTAACAACATTAGTGGTGCTCCAATCTCTGTTACCCTAGATTCTGCACCTGCTTCTAACTCTAGGTATGATGCTATTGTAGCTTATGTAGATAAACCGCCTATCAGCGCTGCTACTCAGGATAACCCAGAATGCTGCGGCATTATCAAAGTAACTGGTACTGCTGCTTCTACCCCTGCTTATCCGAATGATTCTGCTATTCGTACTGCTATTACTGCAGATGGTGCTTCTGGTGCTAACGCATACTATGTTGTGCTTGGCTATGTGTTAGTTGCTTCTGGTACTACAACTATCACTTCTGGGATGATTACAGCAGGCTCGACCCCACTTACTAATGCAATGGTAGATACAGCACACATCCAGGATGGAGCTGTAACTTCCGACAAGATAGAGGATGAGGTACTGCTTAAAAGTGATGTTACTCTTGCTGCTGGGTACGGTATAAATGTGGCTAGCACAGAAGCTATAGCTAAGAAAGTAGCTGGCGTAGTGTATTTTTATCATGGGATGTCATGCCCAGCGCTTACATCAACTGACAACCAAACCGTTGCATTTACCCTACCAGTAGGATGGAGACCACTGGACGGAATAAACTTCATTACACAATGTGGGGTTGGGAAATTATGTAGAATAAGAATTGGCTCTGATGGAACGGTAAAAATAAGTAAATTCGATGTTGATACTAGTACAGGGTCTTTCACCCAGTTGCCGGACTGCTCATACCTAACATACTAATAGCTGCTCCTAACAAAGAAGCATGTGAGACTATGATATAATGAAGGTGTAATATCATTAACGAAAGGATAATATGAAAGATATTGCCAAGAAGATGCCAAGATGGGCTAAAGCACTCATTGTGGCATTGCTAGGTTTAGCGGTAGGGTTGCCTGTAGGCATTACTATCACGCCAAAAACAGAAAATGGGGAGAAAACAGTAGAAGTGGAAGTAAAAGTCGATACTGGTGGTGCAGTTGAGTTCGGTACAACTGATGAACCAGTCGATGTAACTGCTGAAGTTATTGAAGCAGTTCCACAAGAGGATATTAAAACTGTTGAAACCGTTGATGGCGGTAAAATCGAGCAGTTCTCTGGTAAGGGTGAGTGGTACCCAACTGATACTTATGAGAACTTCATCAAGGCTACTATCAACAAGTGTATTATCGAGGGCAATCCTTATGGCGCACAATGCGTTTCTCTCGCACAGGCCTTCTGGACTTCCTATGCTGGCTACGGCCTAGACCTATGTGGTACTGGTGCTGCCCGTGGTATCTGGGAATGTAGAGAGAAGAACGCCGATGATTCATTCGTAATGATTACTGACCCTGCAAATATCCAACCTGGTGACTGGATTGTAACCAATGGTGGTACTTGGGGCCATGTTGCTATGGCTGTTGGCTATTACAACAACGGCTATATCGCAGTTTATGGCGAAAATCAGGGCGGCGTGCTCTGTGATGCTGGTGGTTCTCAGCCAAATGTAATTAACCTCTCTATGCGTACTTTCTTAGGGGCATTTAGACCAAAAGATTACATTATCCCTGAACCAGAACCAGAGCCAATCCCAGACGCTCCAGATACTGGCGTTGCAAAATAAAAATCACTATGCTATAATGGCAGAGTAAGCGGTTATTTAGAAATACCCCCAGCAGTTCAACAGGGGGTATTTCTTATGCTTGCTAAAATGTGCAAATGGTGTATAATGAAGTTAGATACGCTGTGGTATAGAACCTTCCTCTCGGCAAGGCATTTATCTGCCACACTATAAATCTCTGAAATCAAGGAAATTTTCAATAATCTTAATTCCAAATCATAAAAATTCCCATTTTAACTAAAAACTCACTTATAACCCCTATCACAGATAAGGGGGTTCTTTATTGTGCGACATTAGCATTGTGATTGTTAAAACGCTTATATTGTGATATACTGGAAGTATGAAGTTCTATGACGCAATTGTGATTAAAGACAGCAAAGAATCGGAGGAGCGCCGGTTCCGAAACATTCTTGCGAATTCAGGTCAGATTATGGAATCCGGGGATATTCGTGACCTGGATAATTTGTTTGTTATGGGTAGAGATGGTAAGCCAATTGCTATTTCTAGCCTCGACAAAAACCCCGACAACCAAACTGAAGAATATAGTGTTAAGGCCCAGGCCGACCACGGGGCTACTGTGGATGGTGAGCTCGTAGATACTATTGAGAAGCAATTTGGTTCCTGCAAAGTATGGTTAGAAGAAGATGGGCTACACGCTCGTATGTACTTTGCAAATAATGACGCTCTAGCAGACCATGCTTGGGCTATTTCTGAAGATGCAAGTTATTCGACTGGTATTGACTGGTTCCCTGATGGCTATTATGGCGTAGGGCTGAATATTGACCAACCTATTGGAATACTACGGGAGATTTCAATGGTACTGACTGGAAATGACCCCCGTGCTAAAACTATTGATAACAAAGGCGACAAAGTGGCTGAGGCTAAGGGTAGCAAGGACACGGAGTCGGATGTTTGTGACAATAATAAACTAAATGAAGGAGAAGAATCGATGGCTGAAGAAACCAAAGATGAACTTACCCCTAATGAAGGCAAAGCTATGAAGGCTCGCCTTGCTGAGGAAGTCGCCGATAAAATCGTTGATGTCGTTGACGAATTTACCACCGATGTTCCAGAAAGCGAAACCCAGCCTACTGCTGACGCTGCAGAAGAAGAAGCTGCTGCTGAAGAAGAAAAGGTTGAGGAAACTAAGAGTGAGGAGACAAAAGATACTGTTGTCCACAATATCAATGTCAACATCACTCGTGACCGTAAAATTAATAATGAAGGAGTTGCTAAAGTGACTAAGGATACTGCTGCTGAAGCGAAGAATCTTCGCAATAAGGCCATCAAGGACGCTCTTAACGCTTCCAATGGCCACTTCAACGCTACTTTTGATAGCGCATTCGCAAATGCTATGAAAACTGCCGATGGCATTACTGGCATTGCTACCCCTGTAAACATTTCTCAAATCTGGACTGAAGCTCTTGAGAAGTCCGATGGCATTCTTGCCTACTTCAACCACATCAATGCTCGTGGTCTACGCAACAATGCTCTCTCCAGCTCTGAAGAGTACGGCAATCTTGCTCAGGGCCACAAGGCTGGTGATGACAAGGCTGATGAGGCTTTGACTGATACCATCCGTGTCGGTTACTGCAAGATGGTCTACAAGAAACTATCTCTTGACGCTCTTGAAATCTATGAGAACCCAGAACTTCTCGATTTCCGTGCTGCTGAGTTAGTTGACCAAATTATCGCTTCCAAAGAGCGTGCTGCTGTGATTGGTGATGGCCGCACCTATGGTGGCTCTGGCGCTGACTATCGTATGTTTGATAGCTCCACCAGCACTGGTCTATTCCCAATTGCTGCTGACTGTGCCGCTCAGAGTGGTTATGGTACTCTCGTAGCTTCCACTTACGATGTTTCCAGCATTGCTAACGCCAACCTCTATGATGGTGTTGTCGGTGCTCGTGAATTCATCCGCTCTGCTGGTGCTCAGATTCTCATTGTCAAACCAAGCGTTCTAACTGCTGCCTTCCAGGCTAAAGTTGGTAACCGCTATCTCATCGAACCAGGTGCTACTGCTGAAGATATCTTCCGTGTTGACCGTGTATTCAGCCCACTCTGGATGGAATATGCTGATGATGACGCTTATCTATTAGTCCGTGATGCCTACACCACCTATGGTGAGCAGGGTGTCCGTGTCAAGCCATTCTTTGATGTATCTAACAACCAAGACATCCTCTTGGATGAAGCCCCAACCGGCGGTATGCTTACTCGCTACAAGGGTGCTTGTGCTATCAAAGGCTTAGGCGGTAACGAAAGCTAATTAAAGGGGAAAATAAGATGTTGACGCAAGATGATTACACACTATTTACCGGGCAAACCGTAAACTACAATGATACTGATTGGAGTGATATTGTAGATATAGCAAGTATGAGGCTTGCGTCCTTCTTATG
>Ga0265301_10001806_pt1 | contig 26715 bp, 23 predicted proteins | sample AusTroGonzalo_MG_2_FD_193488 | JGI IMG/M metagenome (GOLD analysis project Ga0265301, IMG submission 193488) | Bovine rumen microbial communities from tropical cattle in Woodstock, Queensland, Australia - Gonzalo_04 | ecosystem: Host-associated > Mammals > Digestive system > Stomach > Rumen ... | reverse complement strand
CACAATTACCCCCCCCCATTCGAAAATGAGATGAACCGTTCTGAAGACGCTCTCCGGCTGCTATTGGAAGCCGTACAGACAAAGCTGCACATCCTTCGCACGATTGAATCCTCCAGTGAGAGGAAGGATCCGCGCATACCCCGCTATGAGGATCTCGCTGATGAGTTAAATGAAGAACTATTGAGTTTTTGACAATGCAAGATTACAAACTCACACCCGAACAGATATACGCCGCCACGGATGGCGGGCTCACGGTCATTCATCACTTCTACCCGCAAGCTGTCGCGGGTAAGAACTTCAAACTGAGAGCTGACGATAAGAATCCATCCGGAACCCTATACGAAGCGAAGGATACCGGCGTATATCTTTTGCAAGACAAAGGTGGATCGGATAATACCGCGTACAACTGCGTATCCCTGGTCAAGAAAGAACTCGGCCTGAGTTTCCCGCAGGCCCTGGAATGGATCGCCGGGAAATTCGCCCCACAGCTGCTGACCGCTGAAGAGCGGAGCAACCTTGATCCTGAGGCTACTTGGTCGGATGCGCTGCCCCAGGATGAGATGACCATCCAGCTTCGCGAAGGCGGCCAGTTCACGGCTGCCGAATTGGCCGTCCTGGGCCACCGTATCACCCAGGAGACCTGTGACGAGCTATGCCTGAAACCTGTAATCTCATACATCACGCCTCAGAAAAATGGTCGCAGCAGCAAATTCTCGGCGAACGAGAACTATCCGATGTACTATTATGACTACGGGCCATACGGCAAGCTGTATCAGCCATACGCCAAGCGCTTCAGATTCCTTTGGAAAGGCAACAGAGAGCAGCAGCGCAAGGATGATCAGGAAAATACGCATATCTTCCTACCCCTCTCTGGCGAAAGAGAATTTATGCAGCGATATCGCGACATCTGGGACGGGAAATTCAAGAGCACAGTCACGGTACCGGCTGAAGACGGTGACGGCGAAGAAGAGAAGGATATGACCTGGAAAGAGCTGATCATCTGCAGCGGCCCGTCCGATGCCCTCAATGTGAAGAATGCCGGATATCATGTCTGCTGGCCGAATTCGGAGACGGCCGACCTGACAGAAGGCCAGTGGAAGATCCTTTCACAGATGGCCAAGACCATCTATCTGCTGTACGATGCCGACGAGACCGGCCTGCGCCGGATGAAAGAACTTGCGCTGCGCTATCTCGACATCGACATCATCAAACTTCCGGAAGATCTGAAGCTGAAGCGGGTACCGCGCACCGGGAAACCCTGCAAGGATGCGAAGGACTTCTTTATGTACTACAGGAAGCCAGAGATTCAGGATCCTGTCCGCCTCTTCAACGAATTGGTCAAGCTCTCCGGAGGACTGAAGTTCTGGACGGCTTTCCGAAATAAGAATGGTACCTACAAGTTCGATATCAACAACGATCAGCTATATTCCTTCCTGGAGGCCAGCGGCTTCTATACAATCGAATCCAGTGCCACGAAAGAAGGGTATACCTTCTGCCAGGTAAAGGATAACCGCGTGCGCCTGATTGACAAGGAAATGATTGCCAGCGAATGCTCGAACTCTCTATTGGAATACCTGCGCACGCATCCGGTGTACTATTCCCAGGCGCTCATCAACGCCATTCACCGGTCAAAGCAGATCAATGCCGGTGCCCTTACAAAACTTCGCCGTATCACGCCCGACTTCAACGCCTTCAGCAAGGAATGTGACTATCTATGGTTCCGAAATGGCATATTCCGCGTATCCGCATCCGGCATTGACAGGATCCCGGCCGATCAGTGCCCCTTTATGGTCTACGAGGCCAAGATCATTGACCACGATTTCGTTCCTGAAGAGGCATATTTTGATATCGCCTATGCTAAAAGCTACAAGGCCAAGCTCGCCCAGCTTCACTCGCTCACCCCCCGCACCCCTGAATACAATACTTTATGTAGAGAAATTGACACCATCGAAGATGTGAATCGGTATAGCCTCACGATCCGGCAATGGGGATCGACCTTTATGGAGTTCGTCTACAACACCGGACGTGCCTACTGGCGAAAGGAAGAGGCCGGCGAAGTCCTGACCGATATCGAGATGAAAGAGACGCAGCTGAATTTCATATCCAAGTGTCTCGGTATCGGCTATATGCTCTCCAAGCACAAGAATTCCGGACAACCCTATGCCTGGTACGCGATGGAGATGGAGGCTGATGAAGGTGAACACCTCGGCGGTACCGGCAAATCCCTCCTGGCCAACTCCATCGAGCGGATCCGCTCCCAGGTCTATGTCGATGGCCAGCGGATGAAAGAGAAAAATATGCAGTTCATCTTCCAGGATGTCGTGAGAGGCGTGACGGATACCATCTTCCTGGATGACCTCAATAGTCAGGTCAATTTGCACCAGTTTATGAATATGATCACGGGCAAAGTTACGATCGACCTGAAGCACACGAAGGGATTCACCCTCGACTTTATGGAATCCCCGAAAATGGTATTCACATCGAACCACGCCATCAAGGATTTCGATGATTCCCTCCAGCGCCGTATCTGGTTCGCCGCACACAGCGACTACTACCATTCAGACTCTACTACCAGGAAGCTGAAGATGCGTTCACCGCGGACAGAATTCGGGAAAGATCTGATCGATGAGTACACACCGAAGGAGATGAATGCCTTCTACAACTTTATGCTGACCTGTATGATGATGTGGCACAAGATACACGAAAGGGTGCAGCCGCCGATGAAGACCATCTTCCAGCGCAACCTGGTCAGGTCGATGGGTGAAGACTTCTACTCCTGGGCTGAAGAATACTTCACCGATACCAGACTCAATACCTTGATTGACTTCAATGACGCTCAGGATGACTTCTGCACGAAGATATCGAAAGTCTCTCAGAACTTCCTGACCGCACAGAAGTTCAGGAAGAAACTTATCCTCTTCTGTGAATACAAGAGCTGGGAGTTCAACCCTGATAAGGTATTCACATCCGACTCCGATCGGAAGAACAACCGAATCCATCGTAAGGTCAACAATGAAGACAAGTATTTCTTCTACATCGACACCCTGGACGGCCGTGTCAATCCCGACTATATCCCGCCGGCACCGGAGGGGAGCGGGGAGATTCAGCCCAACCCCAAGAGCGACGATGATCCGCCGTTCTGATGCCCCGGCCAGTGTCAGAAATCAGCACCGGAAACGGTGCTTTTTTCGGCCGATGTCCGGAAGAGATAAGGCCGAGAATGTATACAACGATGTAATGTCCATTTTTTATTGACATTTTGACACCATAGCCATAATATATTATTATTCAATTCATTAGCGGTGTCAAAAATTTTTGAGAAATTGTGAAAACTGACAACAATGCGAAAAACAGGCGAAATTTTGACACCGTTTTGACACCGCTAAAGCATTGCTAATCAACAAAGTGTCGAAGTGTCAAATTTTTTTCAAAAAATAGTATTTCATCTTCATTATGAATGACTGCGAAAAATTGGAGTTCGGCTGCTGGTTCGATGGACGATCCCATCCCATCTGGCACTACCGCTCCGTCCCTCCTGGAATGACACCGGCTACCATCGCCGACCTCTGGCACGGAAGACAGGTTCTCGCAGAGGTGATGACCGGCCCGGATAAAGGTGAATACTATGCAACCTGGGTACGCGAAAGCAGCTATGCCATCCTGTGCGAACAGATCCGTCAGGGCTATGGCGTTTATGTCAAAAAGTAACGAATCGAATACCTTACCTTTGTAACTATGAACAGGAACCCGGCAAATACCGTTGATATCCGCGTAGGATCCTTCATCCGCAAGTGGATGATCGCATCCTATGGATCAGACTACATCCGCCTGGACAAATTCACGAACCTATGGGCCATCATCAAGCAGTACCTGGAGCTTGTACCGGATGACTATACGCCCGTTGAAGATCACAGCGAATACATCACCGTTGAGTTACTGTCAACCCATCGTGCCGACAGATCATACTTCAACTATCCGGCCGACAGAGCCATCATCATCAACCAGCTGTATAGATGTTACATCGGGGATAAGGGCGCAGCTGCGATCCGCCGCTATCTGGAGAATCAGTTCCGGAACGCCTTCACCATCTATATGGTCGGCCGGTTCTCTAATGGTGATGAAGGAACGAAGATCATCCGTTCCATCACGGAATTCCTGTGCGACTACAATATCACCGTCGAGAACCGGCTGGTGAGCCGCCTGATGAAATACTGGTACAGGTATCGTCAAAAATACCCGATGAAACACCCTCTTCCCGTCTTTTTTTAGGTGGCTTTTTGTCCTAAAATTTTGACCCTCAAAAACATCCTTTTTTATGAAACTCGGAATCCGCGCCATCCGGTATATCCCGGCCTCTTCAGTCGATGACTACAGCTACCTCGCACCAGGCAGCAGCTTCAGCCTTTCCTCCTTCATCCACGGCTCACTGACGGAACTGCCATTCACGCCGGAGACCGGTGATATCTCTGAACAATGGCGATATGACGATAACGGCAAGTATTCGGATTTTCGATTCAAAGCATCTATCCGTGCGAACCGGGAGAAATACCGTGCCGTGCTTCAACAGCTGGAAGGTCAGCGAAACATCTATGAGATAGAAACGACCGATGGAATGAAATATGTGATCGGATCCAGGGAGTATCTTCCCACATTTACATACGCGGATACCGTTTCCGGGCAGTCAACCTCTCAGTTTTCCATCGACATTTCGCTGAATTCTATCCACGGAGCCCTGTTTTCTGTCTAAATAGCAGCCGAAATACCGATTTATCTTTGTATCCGGTTAATTCGGATACTATGGATTTATCAAATCTCGCCAAGAATCTTCGCGGCCCCTGGATGATCGAACCCGAACAGGCTTCGATTATGCTTCCGGTTCTCGAAGCGATTCTTCAAGGCAAAACCTTCCAGCTGGAATCGAAGCACAAGGAACCGTATAGGATCCAGTGCTCCGATTATATCTCTGGCTTCACCCGCCCGGTCGAAGGACTCGCCGGGAAAGAGATCTATGTCACTTCCATCACCGGCACGATGATGCGCTTCGATGGCGATTGTGGAGAAGTGGGTGCGGAGACGATCGCCCGCGAGCTCCGCGCCGCCGATGCAGATCCTTCCGTCATCGGCCATATCATCGTGGCAGATTCCGGCGGTGGCCAGACAGCCGCGGCCGATGTGCTGGTCGAGACCATCGGCTCGCTGAAGAAACCGGCCGTGGCCTGGATTGACGGACTCTGCGCATCAGCTTGCCTGTATGCCGTGGCACCCGCCGCGAAGATCCTGGCACACCGCGACTTTAACCAGGTCGGATGTGTCGGCACGATGATTACGCTCTCTGGGCTGTCAAAGTATCACAAGAGCCAATCTGGTATGATATCCGTCAGGATCTACGCTGATTCGGCCGGAGAAAAGAATCTCGATTATGAGGAAGCCCTCGAAGGCAACACCCAGCTGATCCGGGAAAACCTGCTCAATCCCATCAATGAGCGGTTCATCGCCGATATGAAGGCCTTCCGTCCCTACGCACAGGATGAGCAGCTGCACGGCCGCGTATATTTCGCGAAGGATGTGATCGGCACTCTTATCGACGGACTCGGCTCCTTCGAGGATGCCGCAGCTGCGGTCATCGAGCTCGCCGCGCCGCCGGCACCAAAGCAGAAATCAACTTCAAAACAAAGCAATATGAATCGTTTTCCACAACTCTCAACTATCCCTCAGATGGCCGAGCAGGTTTTCGCTGAAGACGGAACCACTACCGTACAGCTGAGCCAAATGGAAGCCATCGAGAACGCTTTGGCTGATGCCCGCCGATCCCTTGCAGATGCTCAGGCCAACGCTGAAACCATCCAGGCTGATCTCACCGCGAAGACCGGCCTCGTAGAATCCCACGAAGCGACGATCGCCGCAAAGGATGCCCGTATCGCCGAACTCGAAGAATCCCTGAACGCTGCAATCGCCCGCGCCGAAGCCGCCGAAAGCCAGGTTCCCGGAATCGTTCCGGAAAAAAATGCTTCTGGTGCCGGTTCCATCCACGCCGCCGAGACCTTCCAGGAAGGCCTCGAAGAATGCAAAAAATTCCTCTCCCGCAATTCCTAATCTATCTACATTATGAACCTCTCTTCAATCCTTACCAACTCCGGGGCCAAGTTCCGCAAGGAAATCCTGGCCATGCCTGTTGCCGCCCTCCAGGAGACCGTGCTGAAGCACATGACCCTGCACACCGGTGTCAGCGGTGACGAAAGTGTAGGAGCCCTCGGCTCCGGTGCCCAGATCCGCCCTTACAAAACCGAAAAGGGTGCATCTGATTCTTCGAAGATCGTTGCCCGCACGCTCACGACCTACCTGGGCGATGTGGTCGAAGAATTCGATCCCTATGTGCTCTTCACGACCGTCTATGGCGAGCAGTTCACCTCGCACACGACCCGTACCGACGCAGAAATCGTGAAGGATCTTTCTATGCAGATGGCGAAATCCGTCTCCAAGAATCTCGCACTTGCGACCTTCTCCGGTGTACGCAACGCTTCCGGTACAACGACCCTCGATCTCTTCAACGGCTTCGATACCATCACGGCCACGGAGATCACCGCCGGCAATATCGCCGAAGCGAAGGGCAACCTCTTCATTTATCACCAGGTCATCTCCCGCTCCAATGCCGGTGACATCCTGAAGAGCATCTATGATGCCGCTTGCGATGAGCTCATCGAAAGCGAAGGCCTCCGCCTCTTCGTCCCGCGCAGCGTCAAGCGAGCCTATGATGACTGGTACCTCGACAACTTCGGCGCTGTGCAGTACAACAATGCCTATGGCCGCAAGTATCTCCACGGCACCGAGGACAACCCCTGCGAGATTGTAGCCCTCTCCGCGCAGAAGAATTCCTCCTACATCTACCTTTCCACGAAGGCGAATATGCTGGTCGGCTGCTCCCAGGATTCCGAGCGCGAGCAGGTCGAGATCCGCAAGCCTGACAACCCGAAGGTCGTTCAGTTCTTTATGTGCCTTTTCTGGGGCGTGCAGTTCCAGATGATCGAGCCCGAATACCTGCTGGTCGCAAAGTATGTCGCTCCCAGCCCGGAACCGGAAGTCACCATCGATGGTGATGACTCCATCTCCCTCGACGCGGATGCTGGCTCGAACTACCGCACCTACGCTCCCTCTAATGGTGGGAAAGTGACCGCCGAGGTCAAGACCGAAGGCGCTGACTGGCTTTCCGTCTCCGTCAACTCCGCCGGCCACAAGGTAACCTTCACCCGTACCGCATTCGCCTATGATGCCGAAGGCACCAGCCCGCGTACCGCTACCGTCCGCGTCAGCTGCGGAAGCGCCTACAAGGATGTGACCGTCAGCCAGGTGATGGCCGCGAATCTCTAAACATCAAATTTCTGAACTATGAACCTCGGAAATCTCGACTTCAACATCGGTAGTGTCAACCCTTCGGGGATTGGCACTACCATCTACCGTATCGCCAAGCGGCTCATCACCGGCTGGCCTACGATCGTAGATGACCCGTCCACCGCTCAGCAGAGCGACGGCCCCAGTGTTCTCTCTTCCTACAGCGGCAGCTTCACCCTCGCGGATGGTGCCGTATGGGATGAAATCTATTCGACACAGGGCAAAGGCTCGATGACCTTCGAACCCATCGGCGAGACCGACTGCAAGATGTTCACGAACAAGCTGAACGCTTCTTTCCCGGATCTCACACCCGCCGCCCTCGGCTGGTCGAAGACCGCTGCCAATGATGACTATGTGTACATCGGCAAATCCGCCGGCCGTTACCATATAATCGGTTCCCCGGACTATCGCAGCGTGACCGCCCCGCAGGGTACGACCGGTGATGCCGCCGGATCTCAGAAGGGCGTGACCATCGCCGTCGAATGCCCGGATGTCACCCCGCTGCCGCTCTATGTCGGTAACATCGTGACCGCAAAGGGCACGCTGAACTGCTCCACCGGTGCTTTCACCCCTGCCTCTGAGTAGCAGTGATCCCTGAAATTCATTCCTATCTGCAAGAGCCGAATCCGGACTTCCTCTCCGGATTCGGACTCTTTTGCAAATACTCCAGGAATGAGAATCTGATGCGTGCCATCTCCAAGCGCCGGGATATGGAAACGCTTCTGTACCAGCTTCAGAAGATCGACACCTTATCGCCGGAACCCGTCAGAGAGAGCGCACATACAAACTTCACCCGTTTTTCCCAACAGACACCCACTCCGGTACCCGCTGTGAAACCATCACCGGAACCGGAAACTCAACGGATCACCTTCATCCAGGATGAGAAGCCGGTTTTCAGAACCTATGATGACAGAAAGACCCGCCGCGCAGATCTTTCGCCGGAGTTCCAGGAAGTGTATGACCGGATCAGCGAAGACAGCAAGATCCGCCGTGCTTATCACGAAAAAATGAAGATGGCCAAAACCGATGCCGATCGGGCCAACTTCCGCGCCAAGATCCTTCAAACACACGATATGATCCAGGACGGCTGGCGCAAGATTGATGATTACCTTATCGAGAAGGCCAAGAATGAGGCCTTCACCGAATTCAAAGAATCCACCGTCAGGGCTTTTATCAGCAAGATGCTGAAGAAAGAGCAGCTGACACCCTCTCAGGCAGAAAGTGTTCGCGTCCGCGTCAAAGCGCTCCAGGAACACGGATGCACGATCTCTGAAAAAACGCTCGAAGCCCTCCGGAAAAGAAACCTCTTGCCTCAATAAATACATTTTGCCCCTCTTGTCCCAAGTAGCAGCCGTGAGGTTGCTACTTTTGCATTATGGAAAAAATTCGCCGAGATCTGCTGGATGTTCTCACACAGGCTATTGAGAATCCATCTATGAAAATATCCGATGCCGAGAAAGTGCGCCTTGACCGGCTTCGCGACCTCTATGCACACATCCTGGAACATCCGCTGGCCACCCGCGTACAGCTGCGCGATTACCTGCTGCACCGGTATGAGGATATAGGCCGGGCGATGGCGTACCAGGATATCGCCCTGGTGACGGCCGTCTTCGGCAATGTGCAACTGGCCGACAAAGAACTGAGGCGATTCCAGGCGAATGAACTGCTGAGCAAGGCAAGCGCCGCCGCAATGGCCGGCGATGAAAAACGCGCGAATTCGCTGATCAAAGTCGCTATGGCCATCTCGAAGATCAACCGCCTGGATGAGAACGAGGGCGAGCAAGTCCCCTGGGATGAGATCGAGCCGAAAGACTATTCCTTTACCATCGACCCTTCCGTCATCGGTATCGAGAAAGAACCTGGTATCGAAGAGAAGAGCCGGAAGCTGCTGGCCCAGTACACACAGGAAATTGCCGACAACTGATGACCGAGCAGAAATACCTGAATCGGGCCCAGCAAACAGCTCTGGCCGTAGCCGCAAATACCGAAATCGATATCTGTGGCCGCCGTTTCGGCAAATCCTTTGGTATCGTGTCCCTCCGGATCAAGCGCAATGTAGAATTTATGCCGGGATCTACCGGAGGCTTCATCGCATCATCGTTCAAACAAGCACACACGAAGACCCTGCCGGCCGCCATCTCCGGCCTGGCCGAATTCGGCTGGTACGAAGGCATCCACTATGTGATCGGCAAACGGCCGCCCAAGAATCTCGGATACGGAAAGCCCCTGATCAAGTTCCAGAATTACGAAGATGTAGTATCCTTCTTCAATGGTGCGCAGATGATCATCATATCCCAGGATGTCAAGATGAGTTCCAATTCACTGACCCTGGACTGGTTGATAGGCGATGAAGCTAAAGGCCTCAATTTCGACAAGCTGAAGGATGAAACTTTCCCGGCGAACGGCGGTACCCGCCGCTATTTCGCAGACTGCCCCTGGCATCACGGCATCCTATTCGTCAGTGATATGCCCGTACTGAAATCCGCCCGCTGGCTGCTGAACTACCGCGAAAAAGCAACCCCTGAAGTGAATGACTGCATCCGAGGCCTGCTGTATCGCCGATGGGAGATTCTTACCACCCAGGAAGACACGACCGACCGGAAGTACCGGATCGCATCCATCGAAAAGCTAATCGCACAGCTCAGGAAGATCGCCGTCTGGTATGTCGAATGGTCGACCTTTGAGAACATCGATGTAGTCGGCCTGCAGTACATCAAGCAGATGAAGCGCGACCTCCCTCCCCTGGTATTCCAGACATCCATTCTATCACGCCGTATCGAAAGACTCTCTGACGGTTTCTATCCGAACTTCCGCGACTCCATCCATACCTACATCGCCAACAATAACGAGAAGATCCGCGAATCGGCCATCCCTGCCAATCAACTATCCACCGGCCTCCGGTGCCTGGCCGACGGTGATCTGGATATGAAGGCACCCATCGCTGTATCCTTCGACTTCAATGCGAACATCAACTGGCTGGTTGCATCTCAGCGCTCAGGCACAACGCTCCGAATCATCAAGAGCTTCTATGTAAAGTATGAGCGAAAGCTGCGGGAACTGGTTGATGACTTCTGCCACTACTATGAGCCAATGCTGTGCAAGGAAGTGGTATTCTACTATGACTCGACGGCCCTGGGATCGAACTACGCCGTATCGGATGATGACTTCAAGAGCGTGATCATCGAACAGTTCAACAAACACGGCTGGTATGTGGAAGGGAAATTCATCGGCAAGCCTATGCGGCACAGCGAGAAGTATTCCGTTATCAATGACGGTTTCACCGGAGCCAAGCACCTTCTCCCGCTGTTCAATAAGGAGAACAACGAAGCCCTGCTGGTTGCCATCCAGCTGGCGGAGGTTGACATCTCGCCCCTGGGCTTCAAGAAACAAAAGGGAGGCGAGAAGCTGGCCGAATCGGAGGATGATCCGCTGGAATACCGGACGGACGGTACCGATGCCTTCGATACGAACTACATCGGGAATGTGTTCTATCCATACAACCAGGTCGACGGATTCGGTTCTGCATTCTGATCCACCCGCGCCTCGTGTCAAAAGAAACCCGCTCGGCATATTTCGCAGGCACCGGTCGCAATTGCCGGCCCGTCGAGAGGGCAGGGCGTGGGAGCTCGAATAGCACTTTTCTTCCGTCGAGTTTTTTCCGGCACCCTCACCGACCTGATTTTCACACCCTTGAACGATTATCCGGTTAGACCTCTCGCACCCTCCGCTGTCCTAATGTTTGGATCTTGCTCATCATAAATTTGCACCGTAAAAAAACGGCAATGATACACTTCAGCAAAATATCCGATGTGGCCCGTCTTCAGTCAGAGATCTCCCTGAAATGGATCGCTGAAGACGGCACAATCATCAATGTGGAGAAAGCCGTTATCACTTCCTTCCACGGGAACGGAAGCACATTCAACATCAAGATTCTCGCATCCGGAGAAATCCGGAAGGTGAATCGCCTGACCGTTATCGAATTTAATGGAGAAGAAGTAACACTATGACACCTGAAATCGACAACACAGCCCATTCCTTCGGCGGAGTCGAAATCGTTGAAGGCGTAAGTCTCTATCCGGATATCCAGACCATCTTGGTAATGGACTCCGCGCAGGACTTCCGCGAAGACTATGACCTTCGGGCCCTGCACTTCGGAGAATACAAGGTGATGCCCTGGGGAGCTGATAATCTGCTGCCCAATCACCTGATGCAGAAAATCGAATCGAATGATGTGGTTTCCGCGAATCTGAAGTTTAATCGGGATGTGTGCTACGGCCTCGGCCCGAAGCTCGTCCGTGCCGTGGAGAAAGATTCATCCGGTGTAGTTCGTCGCTGGGATGAAGTCACCGAGGGAAAGGAGTTCGACTTCTTCGAGCGGAACGACATCCCGATGTTCCTGCTTCAGCAGCTGACGGATATGAATGCCTTCTACAACACCTGGGCTGAGATCCGATTCAATGCGAAGACGAAGTTCATCGAAACCATCCGGCACAGGGAAGCCGTCTTCAGCCGCTGGAGCGAAATGCAGCCATCAGGCGATATTCCCTTCCACTACTACTGCGGGAAATGGGATAAGAATCCGTCAGAAAAGGATATCATCCAGACCCGTGCCGTCAATGAGATGAACCCGATGCCGGATCTAAACAGCTACTGCGGCCGCAAACAGCCGCTGATGTGGTGCGCCTATATGCCTTCACCCGGCCATCCGTACTATTCCGCGCCGGAATGGCATTCAATCTTCCGCAGCGGCTGGTTCGACCATAGTTGCATGGTTCCGAAGCTGAAGACCGCAATCCTGAAAAACCAGCTCGGCGTGAAGTACATCATCTACATCTCGCCGAAGTATTTCGAGAACCTGTGCAAGCGGGAAGGTGTTCCCGTAACGGATAAGAAGAGATACCTGGAACTGGTCGACCGGGAAAAGAAGAAATTCTCTGAATTCCTTTCCAATGAGAACAATGCAGGTAAGACCATTATGGCACTGAAGGAAGTCATCCCTTCCGCCGGAGGATCTGCCCTGGAGCTGAAGGATATCGAAATAGTACCGATCAAGAATGATCTCAAAGGCGGCGAATATATCGATGACACGGAATCGACGGCGAACATCATCTGCTATGCGATGGGTGTACATTCCTCGCTGATCGGCGCGACCCCTGGCAAGAACTCGAACTCGCTTTCCGGCTCGAACGCCCGTGAGCTCTATATGATGCAGCAGGCGCTCAAAAAGCCGGTCGTAGATCGCTGTATGCGGCTGCTGAAGGTCGTTAAGGAATTCAACCGATGGGATAAGGATATCTACATCACCATCCCGGAATACATCTTCACGACGCTCGATCAGAACAAATCCGGGAAGGAAGAATCAACCAACTCGAAGGCGTAGCACTATGTTAGTCAAGAATTACTCCGAAATGAAGCCCTTCATCCCGTCCGTCGAGATGAAAGGAAATCCGACCATCTTCAACGATGCTCTGGAGGTCGCTCAGAATGAACTGACTGACCAGATCATCGGCGAAGACCTCGAAACACTGCTGGAAAGCCGGAATGCCAATGATTCCAGGCTGCTGAAGATGTGCCAGCGGATTATCGCCATCGATGCTTTCCTGACATCCGCGCCAGAGATGGATCTGGTACTGACAGACTCCGGATTCGCCGTAATCAACAATGAGCAGTTCGCTCCGGCTTCGAAAGACAGGGTGCAGGCGATGATAGCTGCCCTGCGCCTGCGCCTGGATGATGCGAAGGATAAGCTGGTCAGTTTCCTGATGGCCAGCCCGAAGTACACGGACTGGTACGGCACAGAACAATATGGCCGTCTTGCAGATGGCCTGATTATGACCTTCACGGAATTCAAGGACTGCGCTGTGCTGAATAAGATCACGGCTCAGGCATATCCTCAGACCTGGGATGACTTCCTTCGCCTGAATCCGGCCCTCAATGTGGCGCTGATGACGGATGTGGCCGGATATATCTCCCCGGAATATGCCGAAGAGATCCTGGAAAAGACGAAAGACCGGGAATCGTTCCTGGCCATCGAGCGGCAGGTTATCAAGCTGCTGAAGGTTGCTATCGCTACCATCGTCATCGGTGACCGGCCGAAAGGGATGGAACAGGTCATCTCGGCCGTTTCCGTGATGAAGGCCAATCCGGAGTCCTTTCCAACCTTCATGAACTCGACGGCGGCGGAAGATATGACCCTGGCTCACGATGACTCCCCCATCTTCTCAATGTTTTAATTATCAAATATGAGCAAACTTACCCAATTCTTCAAACGGATCTGGCCGAAGAAAAGTAAGCCGGAACGGATCGACCTCGTTTACCCGGTATCGTGGGATCAGATGGACTACAATGACTTTCGGAATGTATGCCAGATCCTGGATCAGCCGATGAGCAATCACGACAAGCTCTTCCTGTGCCTGTGCAAGCTGGCGAATATCACTCCGGACAATCCGGCATTCTACAACCCGAAGGCCATCAAAGACAAGATGCCGTTCGTCATCGATGGGAAACGCTACATCATCGGTGCTCCGGTCATCGAAGAAGCGTGCCATCAGCTGCGCTTCATCTTCGAAGATCAGGACGGGCTGCCTCCCTGTCCCTTCAAAAATGTGCACCGGATGATCCACGGGACATCCTTCGAGCAGTTCTACACCGTTGACAGCTACCTGCTGCGCTACGCCGCCGAGAAAAACGGAACCTATCTGAAAGAGGCCGCGAATGTGCTGACCAATGGCCAGAAGCGGAAATTCCTGCCCTGGGAGCGGACGGCTTTCATCATCTGGTGGAACGCCGTGAAACGGCAACTGATGAAGAAGTACCCCTATGTGCTGGAAGAGGGCTCCGGAATCACCGATAAAAGCCAGGCCGACATCCTGCTGGATCTGCTATCCTGCGTCAACGATGACAAGCCGCAGGATAATGACAAGATCCTGAAGACGGATGTACATTCCGTGCTCTATTCACTCAATAAGATTTACGAAGATGCTAAACGCAACGCTGCTAAGTAACATACTGAAGGAACTACCGGAATTCTCTTCCGACGAACAGTTCCTGGAAGGGGACGGCTACGATGCCATCCTCCAGGAACTGCTGAACCTCCGCAGCGCCACCTTCCCGCTGGCCATCCTCGAAGGCCGCTCTTCCGGCACCATCCAGCTGATATCCGATGGCCCGCTGGATACCTTCACGCAGTCCGTATGGATTATGTGTCAGGAGGGTCGCGGAGAAAGCACGCACAGCATCTACGAACAGGCCCGGCAGCTGGCCGTCAAGGTGCTGGCCAAGCTGCTTGAAAAGCACAATAGCGGTACCGCGGAACTGGCCGAATGGGATTACCAGCGGACTGCTTATTTGAAGCGCGAAGGCGGTCAGAACACCCGCGGATGGGAATTGGTACTGACATTTAGAGAAGATTTTTCACTGATCATTGAACCCGAACCTGTAGTAGAAAATGGCGGTGAATAAAATAGAGACGGTGAAGCGATGGGCTGAGATTGTCATCGAGAGATGGCAATCCCGGATGGCGGCGCTCGATGTCGGTGATACCGGCGAGCTGCTGAGATCCTTCCAGTCCCAGGTCGAAGTGGATTCCAACGGGGATCCGCAGAAGATCACCTTCGCCTTCCTATACTATGGCCGTTTTCCGGATATGGGCGTAGGTCGCGGTGTCAAGATCGGAGACCGCTCGACCGCCCGGCAGCCGAAGCTCTGGTACTCCAGTGTATTCCTGAAGGAAGTGAACAAGTTGGGAAAAATGATGGCCGCGAAGTATGGCATCGAGGCTGCGCAGGAAATATCGGCTTTCAATGGCGTGACCTTCGATGTAAAGAATCCCGGACAGGCTTTGTATAACCTGATTAAATAGAAAGATCTATGGCAAAAACGACAGTATACACCGAATCGGTTGTCACACTGAACAATCAGGAAGCGAATGCACGGCTGGAAGAGATCCGCCAGAAGGCCGCCGAATGCCGTCAGGAGATGAAACGGCTCTATATGGAGAAAGGGGTCAATTCAAAGGAATTCAAAGCGGCACAGAAAGAACTCATCGCTCTCCTTAAGTCGGAGAAAGATATCAACGCGGAGATGAAGAAGTTCGAGGGTATTATCAACAACCTGAACGGATCTTCGCTGAATGAACTCCAATTTGCTGCCAGGAAATTGAACCAACAGATGCGCCGGCTGAAGCCTGGCACAGATGAATTCGTCGCAGCCTCGAAGAGTCTGAAGCAGGTGCGCACACGAATGAAGGAGATTGAAGATCAAGCCCGAAACACACAGAAACAGTTCGGAGGATTCTTCAAGAAGATCGGATGGGCCGGTATTATCGCCGGAGGTATCTCTCTGGTGAAGAAGTTCGTCTCAGATTTCACCTCTATGACCAAGATGGTCGGCGATGAATGGAACTACAGGATGCAGGGAATCCGTGATGCCTATCAGAAATTCATCATCGACATCTCTTCCGGTAAAGGATTCACGGAGATGATTAATGATATGGAGACGGCATATTTTGAAGGGAAGAGATTCGCCGCAATCCTCGATGAGATAAAAGATAGAACCCGTGGACAGGAGCTATACGCCGCACACGCCGAGGTTGAAATCGAGCGTCTGAAGAAACAGATGCGTGACTCATCTTTAGACGAACAGACCAGACTCAATGCCGCAGAAGAAGTGATGCGGCTCGAACGCAAACTGGCGGACGAAAAGAAGGCTATCGCGGCCGATGAAGTGAAAGCGCATCAGGATCATATCAAGGCGCTGACCGGTCTTTCAAAAGAAGAGTTGGACTTGTTTACGGAAGATCGCCGGCGGAATGAAGAGAATATCCGAATAGGTAAAGAATACAATAGGCGGAAGCAGGAACTCTTGCAGGAATATCAGGATGCCTATGAGGATTATATCAACTCTGATATAGATCCGTATTCCGCATTGCTTGACTATAGGACGGCCGAGGAAGCATACAATTTATTCGAATCGACCGCATCTGATATCGAGAAGAAGTGGGGTGAGCTTGTGATGAAATTCACCCTCGGCAATAATACTATGTATGATGAGTATGCCGATGCACTGAAGAAGATGTACGCTGCTGATGCGGATTATGAACGCAATACGATCCGGATCAATTCGACTCGCTCAAAGTTAGAACAGGATATCCAGAAAGAGAAGGAAGAAGAGCGCAAGAAAGCCGCCGAGGAAGCCCGCCGGCGGCAGGAAGAGCAGTTCCGCAAGGAATCCGACGAACTGAAGAATCACTACACCGAACTACGGAATGCCGAGAAGGCCCGCTATGCCGCCGGAGAGATATCGAAGGAAGAATACGACTCCCGTATCAAGGCGCTGGAACGCAAGTCCCTCGAAGATCAGCTCGCCCTCAATGAGAAATACACGAAATCTGTAGTCGACCTACAATCCCAGCTGCTGGATCTCGACATCCGCGAAAGAGAACGCCTGCAGAAGCTGGTCGATGACCTGGCCGCCGGGGAAAAGGAATCTCTGGTTAAGGCCGTCGCGGCCGCGAAGAAGGAAGTGGAAGCCCTTGTCGGTGCCGAAAAGAAAGCCCTGGAAGCCGCCCTCGCAGAAGCCGAAGAGAAACTGCGGAAGTTCGAGCAGGACGCAGAAGAGGCCGCTCGCGCCGCCGAAGAAAAGGCCAAGATTGAAGAATACATCGAATGGATGGATTCTTTGATGAAGAAGGCCGAAGAAGCACGGAAGGCGCTCGATCCGGTCGGCGCCCTAAAGGACGAACTCAAAGAAGAGATCCGGCTACTCCAGGAGATGTATGACAACGGCCTGCTGAAGAAGGAAGAATTCGAGAAGCGGAAGCTACAACTCACACAGGAATACTCGAAGAAGATCCTGGAAGCACAGATCGAGCCCTACAAGAAGGGTGTAGAGAACGCGCAGAAGTATATGACTGAGGCCGGCAATTTCATTACTGCTCTCCAGGAAGCCTATTCGGCCAATCTGGATGCCGATATGAAAAAGGAACTGGCCGCCGCCGGGGACAATGCCGAGAAACGCCAGGAAATCGAAGAGAAGTACGAAGCCAAACAGCTGGAACTTCAGAAGAAGTACGCCAATGTGAATATGGCCATCGAGATCGCGAAGACCATCGCAGCCGGATCCCTGGCGGTGATGCAGGGCTTCGCCGAGCTCGGCCCCATCGGCGGTGCCGTTATGGCTGCCGTCATCGCAGCTACTACCGCCGCACAGGTTGCTACCATTATCGCTCAGCGAAACGCCATCCGGAACTCTTCCGTCAGCAGTTCATCATCATCGACGGCGGCTACCGGATCCCGTGTACCTACCGGATACAGTGACGGCGGATACACAAAGACCGCCGCAAACGATTACCAGGAGGTCGGAGTCGTGCACGCGAATGAATGGGTCGCACCGGCCGCCATGGTCAGGGCCAACCCCATCACATTTGCCCGTCTGGAATCTGCTCGACGCGCCGGCCGCTATGGATCAACCGTACCCGGATTCGCCGAAGGTGGAATGACATCGGCCGAACCCGCAGCAGCTGCGGCCGGTGAATCGCAGGCCGTAAGCCGGCAGCTACTGGAAAGAATCAGCAACACGCTGGACGGGATCGAAGCATCCCTGCCACTGAAAGCATATATGATCCAATCTGAAGTCAACGCGGAAAACGAGCTGGCTCAGAAAATCAAATCCGTAGCCGGGAGGAAAAAGCCATGAAAAACTGTAAAATCCCCTTCCTCATCTGCCTGATATCGGCAGTCGGTCTGTTCATAGGTGGATTCTTCGTGCCACCGACGGGAGTCATCGATGGCTCCATCCTGTCAGCGGCCGGGATCCTGCTTGCCTTCGCCGCAATCGGCCAGATACCGATCATCCTTCAGTCATCGAAATCCGCCAAGATCACCGCTGGCGGCCAGACCATCGAAATAACCGGCCATAAGTCAGAACATGAAACTGATCACTGATAAAGGAGAGCTTCACCTTCCGGAAGGATTCTCCTTCGAGGTCGAACAGAACTCCGCCTTCTTCTCAGAGGAAGGAGCGGCCTCCCTGGCTGCTACAATACCGGCAACTCCTGATGACCTGGCCAGGCTCGGCAATCCGACTCGGATCGCCCGCAAGACCAGGTATGTGAACCTGATTCCGGCCATCGTTTCCTGTGGCGTATTCCAGAAGAAAGGTCAGCTGATCGTGGAATCGGCTTCATCGGATGGCATATCCTGCGCCATAGCCCTGGAAGACTCCGACTTCTACTCACAATTCAAGGAGAAGACAGTCCGGGAGATCTTCGCCGCGAAAGTGCTGCACGACTTCGACACGCCGGCTGCCTGGTATGCACAGATCTTCCAGATGTACAGCTCGGCCAATTACCAGGGCCCCCGGTCTAACCCCACCCTCCTGATGGATATGGCCGTCATCCCCGTGGCGGTCAACTATGATGCCGCCGCTGGCACCTACCAGGTCAACAACCAGCCCGTTCAGGGAACCGGAGACGGGATGTACCCGCTGGCCCACGAAGCCCGGCTGATCCAGGAAGGCGATACGGAACTCAATATGCCGGATGGATATGGGATCGCACCGTTTTTGTACCTGAAGCATTTCATCCGTGAGCTGTTCGATCTGTGCGGATATACCGTCCGGAACAATGCCTTCGCGACGAATCCCGCCCTGTCGAAGCTGCTGCTGCTGCACAACTGCTCCGATGTGATCTGCAACGGATGGATTGACTATTCCGACCTGGTACCGAATGTCACCGTAGCAGAGATGATCGACTGGCTGCTGGATAAGTTTCACGCGCAGATAGTTGTCTATCCGGCTTCGAACATCGTGGATATCGTGCTGATGGAAGACATTCTTTCCGCCGGCTTCGATATGGATCTGACAAAGAAACTGATCGGGAAACTAACCTACACCTATGAGAAGACTTCCCGCGTAGTGCTCATCCCGGATACTTCTATCGAAGGTGCAGCGCCTCCGGCTGAAACGCTCGAAGCACTGAAGGAGAAATACGGTTCCGTCAAGGGACTGGATTCCGCAGGAATGCTGACATACCGTGGATCCGGTCTGGTTCAGTGCCTGGCCACCGGCCGCTACTATGAGATACACGAAAGTATGAACAATAGCCATACTGTCTCATCGGCATCCATCTCTTCCGGAGGATCCAGGCACGATGTGACCGTATCCGGCAGTGGCCGGCGAACGCCGAATACTCACAACTGGGTAGATGTCGGATCGAACTACTTCAAGTATGACCGCAAGAATTCCGATGAAACGGAAGAGCACTCCCCGGCGGATCTCATCCCCCCGATGGTTCAGGTCGGCGGCGTGATGATGCCGTTCATCGGAGATCGAACGCACAGGAATACATCGTACAACGATTCCCAGGATGACGAAGATCAACCCATCATCGTGGTGGAGTATGCGGGGATATCGGCCGTCTTTGACCATATCGACACAGAAGCCGTCACCGGTGGCCGCATCGATGTCTATGATCCTTTTGGCGGCCACTACAAGTATGGCACAACGCAGAAGTACGACAATACTGGGGCGCTGCGCACCGGCGGCCATACCCTCAATGCTCCTGAAATGTATCAGACATTCTGGGCTCGTTACAACAAGATCCTGCTGAACAACCGAATCACCCTGGAAGGACAGTTCGACCTAACCATCGAAGAACTGATGCAATGGCAGCTGTACTCTATGAAGCTATTCGGCGGCCAGACTATCCTTCCGGAGAATCTGATCTATACCGTTGGCCATATCAGCCGGTGCCAGTCTGCGAAATTCCTGCTGGTAAAAGACTTCACAGATGGCATCGACGATCAACCTACGACCCTGCCGGAGCCTCAGTATAAGTGGCAGGAAAACACTTCGGAGATTGATGCGCTAAAACAATCCTATTCAGCGCAGACCGGCCAGACCGTCTATGCCGAATACAATGATGACTATTCGGCCGGTAATAAGGATATCTTCCTGCTGGCCCCGACAGCGGCCGATCAGCAGAGCGCCATCATCCGCCGAACGGTTGATCTCTTCTACTATGGCGGCAACCCGCGCACTCCTACGAAAGTGCCAGTGGCCACGGAAGATGTCGATGTCTGGTATGATTCGGTGCCGCTCTGATGTCCTAATGTTTTCATCCATCCCGTCGTAATTTTGCGCTATGGCAACAGTGATTCAGACCCCGGATTCCCTCTCGCTGCTTCGGAATATGAAGAGCTTCATCTTCTCATCTTCCGATGAAGTGACCTTCGTGCTGAAGAAACAGGAATCCGGTGTTCCGGTACCCGTTACCCTGCTATCGGAAACTTACTATCCTGATGCAGCGGTTAGGGTTGAAATTGACATCCGCGAAGTGATCAGCCATCACCTGGAGACAGAACTTCCTTCGGCAGACCGCTTCGTTCAGTCGAAAGCCCGCGCTTCATTCATCGCCCAGCTGGACGGTACGACCGTCGCGACATTCGCCGTAGTGAATGCCGGCGTGCGCGACCTCACAGAGACGGCGCTGGAATTCCTTACCGCGAACCTGATGACCTGGCAGCCTCAGACGAAGCAGGTGAGCTACGACAGCCCGGAATACCTGACATACTACAACCCGGCCGCCTGGAGCCTGAAGGCAAAGTTCTACAAGAAAGACGGATCAACAAAGATCATCACCATCGGCGAAGGTGACACATCCTATCCGGTGAGCTTCGCCACATCAATGAGCAAGCTATTCACCCTTTCCGGTGAAACCACATCCGACCTCTATGGCATTGTGGATCTGTACACGGTCGATGGAAACGGCGTACAGCTGAGCTATACACAACGGTACATCTACAGCCCGGAAGTCGGCGATGAGCACTACTACCTGGCCGTGAACTCCCTCGGCGGAATCGACACATTCACTTTCCACGGTGCGTTGACGCTATGCCCTGAGATTCAGTACGAACAGGCTGAGAAATCCGATGTCATCGAGGATATCACATCGGACTTTGCAAGGAAATGGGAACAGAACACCGGATATATGGGAATGACCAGCACGAAATGGCTCTGGGAATTCCTGGCATCGAACCGGCGATGGACGGTGATGGATGGGAATGCTGAAGCCATCGTGCTCGACACTTCTTCCGTGAAGATGAATGACAAGGATTCCCTTCACGCCTGCACATTCTCCTTCGCGCTGTCTCAGGATGGGCGATTGATGAAGCTGAGCCGAACGCCAGGGCCGCTTCCTGTCATTCAAGTGCCATCTCCCTCCGGCGATCTTTTTTTTTTGAGACTCCGGCTATCTGATTATCCGGAAGCGACGCTGGAGGATTCCATCCTATTCCTGGTTCAGTCCCCGTATTCTGAAAGCTGGAACAAAACCTCTCTGGGTGCCATCCGGGAATGGATGATGAATGTCATCAATTCATCCTCTGTCGGGATCCAGGCTCATAGCCACGACAACAAGCAGCTGCTGGACGATCTCTCTGATGATGATGGAGATCTTGCTTATCAGGGAAATGCGCTTGCTCGCAAAGCAGATTTGTCGAAGTATCTCCGGAAAGACATTCAGGATTCGGCGGCCGGCAAGATCAGTTTTCTGGATGGTCTGCAGATCGGCAATACATTCATTCCTGGAATGGCCGGCGGAGTTGGCGGAAACATCACCGGCAACGGCGATGCAGAGCTCCGATCCCTGGTGCTGCGGGAATTCCTGGAAGCGCCGGAATACCGCTACAACCGGGTAGAAGTCGAGATCGGGAACTACTGGCGCACACCGGGCGGCGGTATCATCGAGGATGTATCAGTAGATCTTGACGCATCTGGAGATCCACTGATGACGGGTATCATCACACTGCACCTGGAAGATGGTGAGATCGGTACGGTCGAAGAGGATGACATCTGCCACGGCATCTTCCACGACGGAATGACGCTGGCAAACAATGCGGCCGCTGACTATGACGATTCGAAAGGGAATTTCCGCTTCGCCGGGTTCTTCTCGGTGTATTTCCGCGTGACGGAAATCCTGGATGCCAGACACCGGCGTTTCCGCTATGCCCTCCGCGGCTTATCCGCTTCCTGGAACTCGCTCAATCACCCGTGCCAGGCTATGCACTTCGCCGCATACGGGAACTTCACGGATCCGGATCGGCAGGTGAGCCGCTATTCGACCAGAACCTATGAGCGCTTCCTGAAGGGCGTGAACGACTGGGAATTCACCGAATCGATGGTCGCGGCACAGTTCGGAGACCTATCGAACCTTGATGTCTTCGGAATGCAGATGAGCGGCTATTCTGCGTACCTGAACAACATCTATATGTCAGGTACAATCGAGCAGTTCGAGCAGGCGCCGCTGCGTCTGGACATCGACACCAACGGTGATTCATTCCTGGCGTGGGGCGAGCAGCTTCATGTATCAGCCCGGCTATGGAAAGGATACTATGAAGATCTGACGGAACAGGTCAGCAGCTGGTCGATCGTCCGTGACAGCGGAGATGCGGCCGATGATGCGGCCTGGCTGCTGAAGCCGAAGGTGCAGAACTTCGCCGGCGAGATAGACATCGCTTTCAAACAGAACGACAACGATCTCGGCTCGAATGCGAACATCGTATCCATCCTCTTCACTATCACCGCTACCCTGCCCTCCGGAGACAGGGCCGCATTCAACCTGGTAATATAATCACACAATATGGAAACTGGAAGAAAACGAATCAGGAAGGACTTTGCGCCTCTGACTACATCGGTATCCCTATCCTGCCTGACGGCATACAGCCCCGTCACGCAGGTATTCAACGCGGCAAATATGACCTATGAGCCGAATCGGCTCGTCACACCGACCTTGCTGCGACCGGATATCATCGCCAATGCGAACGACGGATCAATTGCGGATCCGCACGCGAATGCAAGGCTCGCCAATATGGTATGGAAAGCCAATGGCACCGACATATCCACACTGCCTGACTGGAGCGGCCTCTATTCCATCAACCAGGTGGGATATGAACGCGGAACCCTGACTATCTACCGGAATGTGCTTCCGTCCGAAAGGATCTCCCTGCATTTCGAAGCTGACCTGGTGGATAACCGTCTCGGCGTGACCGTGTCGATCAAAACGGATCCCATCGTTCTCTCTACCGTCGATGCCTCCGAAGACACATACGGACTCTCCATCGGCGAGACTCAGCGAATCTTCTACAATCCATTCCTGGATATCCAGCATCGCATCGAATGGAAAACTTCGCACGGAATCACTCCGACGGCCGCCGAGCTGGCCGCCGCTTCGGATGGCAATCAGTATCAGCGCACAATCCCCATCGAACTCTTCAAAGGCGGCACGAAACTGACATCCGGCTATACCGTCAAGCTCTACCGAATCAACAATGTCAACTCCCTGACGGAGCTATCCGCCGGCGCTGAAATCGTATCCATTTCCACATCGGCCATCGTACTCGACCTTCGCATGATCGAAAAAGACAACTTCCTGATCAAAGCATTCAGCGGAGCCACTGAACTGGCCAAGATCCAGTTCTCTGTCGAGAGAGTATATCCAGCCTTCAGCTGTGAACCCACGAACGAAACCGGTATTCTTCCCACACAACGCGAACGCTATGATGTTGCACAGGTACACTGCGAAGGGAAGATCGTGGAATGCCCGTCCTCCATCATCAAGATCACCTGGTATACGGATACGGCTACGATCACATCACAGCAGCACAACGAAGGCGCTGAGACTATCTTCAATGTTCCGGATACCGGCATCGGATCGACCGCGAACGATGACTGGATGGAAGTCTGGACGGAGGCAATCCAGAAGGGTATCTACCGCACTGCAGTTGACGCGAACGGAGACACCTTCGTGGATGAGAATGGGAACGAACTGATATTCAACTAAGCCATGAACTACATCATTGCCAATCGAACAAAGTCTATCCAGGCCGGAATCAACCTGGTAGGGCATAGGGTGAAAGGAGAATCCGTCATCCTGAATGAGAAAGAAGTCAGCAGCTGCGCAGCCCTTGCGAAACATCGCACGCTCAGGACGAAGGCGGCCGCCATTGGCGGCACCGTCTATACCGATGATCAAATTATGAAAAAGATAAAAGACTATGAGTAACTACAGTGCACAGGGTAGCATCGCTATCAAGCGCCTCCGGAATGGAGACACAATCTATCTCACACTGGAGCTCGGCGATAAGCCGCTCTTCCAGGCTGTCGACACCCAGACGGGAGCCGTATCCCCGGACTGGACTGTGGCCGCCAATCAGCCGGTGATCACACCGAATGTCGGAACAACCCGCAACAACACCGTATCCCTGGCATCGCACGCCTGGAAATACAACGGTACTCAGTTGAACTTCAACGGAGCTACTTCCGGAGGATATACGGCGGATTCGACTGGGAAATTCGCCATCAACACAACGACCGGTGCCCTGAAGATTATCGGCAACCTGGCTTCCTCTTCGAATACCGCCAATGACACCCTGGAATACAGCTGTGTCGCTACGGTCGGCGGCATCGCCTACAACCTGGAGAAATCCATCGATGTGCAGATCCAGTCAGCCGGCGCATCATCCTATTTCGGTTTCATCACGGCATCGACTACGCAGCTGAACTCCACGGTCACATCCGCGACCCTGAAGGCGGAGCTTTGGCTTGCAACGGCCGGCGTGAATTCCTTCTATGTGAAATGGTATAAGGGCAACACCGAGTGGCAGGCGAAGGCTGGACAGTCGCAGATCACCGTCCAGCGCTCCGATATCGATGGATCCGCGCTGATCATCGCCGAATTCTATCTCTCTTCCAGCGACACGAACTATGTATATCGGGCGGCCATCTCCTTGATCGACACCCTGGATGAGATCATCATCGTTCCCTATATCTCTTCCGCCAACAAGGAAGTGGATACCGGTAAGCCTGTCACCGTAGCAGCCCGCATCGTCAAGGCCTCCGACGGATCGGATATCACCTCTTCGATCGTGAATCCGTCCTATTCCTGGCAGATCATGGACGGTGACACCTGGCAGCAGCTGGCCACCGCGACCGCGACAACGATCACCGTCACTACCGCGCACACTGACAAGCAGGATGGATCCCTGCACGATGTAGAAGTGCTCGTTACCGTGAATTTCGACTCATTAACTTAATCAAATACTATTATGGCAAACAAACCTTTAGCACAAGCAGAAAGTGTGAATTCGATGCTCCGGAGCAATTCCGTATTGGTTGAAATCGACGGAGCTGTACGCCGCATCACCCTCGACAAATTGATGGATGCAATCAATGAGAATGAGACGGAGCTGCTGCGCCAGGTAGCCTGGGGCGTGCCCCTGAAGGAGACCTCAAACACCAATTGGGGCGTAGTCGGCAACCGTCTGATGTGGGAAGAATACAAGAGCCACATCGGCCGCTACTTCCTTCACAATTCCGGCAAAGCGGCGAAACTGTCCAGAACGAATTCCGCTCTATTCGCCGATGGTACCGCCGTTGATCAGACGAAAGGCCATATCATGTTTCACGGCCCCTCCCTGTACTACCTGGTGCAGACGGATGCCGTCAACAACATCCCGATCCTTTGGATGTCGCAGCTTCCGATTGGCGGCCATGTTATCGATGACGAGCACACGACCTTCGGTGCATACAAGGCCTCGATGTCTGGATCTGCTCTGGTCAGCCGCGGCGGCGTAGCTCCGGCCGGCGCGAGAACAATCGAGTCATTCTGGACTGCCGCTCAGGTGAACGGTGACAGATTCGGTCTGACGGATTACACGCATCGTCTATATATGATGATGCTGCTTCTATCCGAATTCGGATGCCCGAACGCTCAGACGAAGGTCGGATATGGCGTATGTGGTTCAACTTCGGTCGATGTCTGGTCGGCCGCTCAGAACCTACTGACCGGTGCAACTGCGGCCCTCGGCGATGAGACCGGAAAGATTGACATCACCGTCACCAACGGGAATACATCCACTACGAATGCTTCCCGCGTGAATCTCTTCGGTATCGAGGATGCCTGGGGATGGCAATGGGAGATGATCCAGGGTATCTTCTATGGCAACTCGAACAACGCCGGCCAGGACGGTACCGAGATCTTCATATATGAAGGAAACCGGATGCCTTCTGCCGCAGAACTCGCTTCCCATCCGGAAGGAACCTTCCGCCAGAAGACCCGACTCACCACATCCGGCTACACCTCGAAGATGGAGCTCGGCGAATACTTCGACCTGATCGCGAAGACGCTCAGCGGCGGATCCGATTCATACTGGACGGATTACAACTACAACAGCGCCACTGGACAGCTGTGTCTGTGGGGCGGGTACGCGGATAGCGGCGCGGCCTGCGGCCTCGCTTGCTCGTCCTCGCACCTCGCTTGGTCGACCGCGGCTT
>Ga0265301_10001805_pt1 | contig 26726 bp, 14 predicted proteins | sample AusTroGonzalo_MG_2_FD_193488 | JGI IMG/M metagenome (GOLD analysis project Ga0265301, IMG submission 193488) | Bovine rumen microbial communities from tropical cattle in Woodstock, Queensland, Australia - Gonzalo_04 | ecosystem: Host-associated > Mammals > Digestive system > Stomach > Rumen ... | reverse complement strand
CGAACTTGCGACCTCGCGCCCCCCAGACGTGTGCGCTACCAACTGCGCTACATCCCGTTCCTTTCGTTTTGTGGGTGCAAAGGTATGACTTTTTTTTGTTCCTTCCAAACTTTTTCGTAACTTTGTTCGCTGAAACGTTAAAAATGCATTAATGGATTATCTTAAATTAAGTTCCGGAGGGCAGCTTAGAGGGCGTATCGTACTGCCTGCGAGCAAAAGCATCAGCAATCGTGCCCTGCTCATTAATGCTTTGAGCAGGAATGCCGCGATGCCTGAGAACCTGTCTGATTCCGACGATACGCAGGTGATGCTTCGTGCCCTTTCTGAATCCTGTCTCTTGTCCAAAGGGGAGGAAGCAAAGGCGAAACCTATTGACATTGGGGCCGCAGGGACAGCGATGCGCTTCATGACTGCTTACCTGAGCGTTACGCCTGGCGAGCATGTCATTACCGGTACGGAACGCATGAAGCACCGTCCCATCTCCATCTTGGTAAATGCTCTTAGGCAATTGGGAGCCAGCATCGACTATATAGGCGAGGAAGGCTTCCCGCCACTGCGAATTGTGGGGCAAGACAACCTTGAGGGCGGCAGCCTGACTGTCCCTGGTGATGTGAGTTCTCAGTACATTTCTGCTTTGCTGATGATTGCTCCTACGTTGCATAAAGGCCTGTGTCTCAAGCTGACAGGCGAGATTGCCAGCAGACCTTATCTTGATATGACAATCAGCATGATGCGTGACTTTGGAGCCAAGGTCGAGTGGAAAGACAAGCAAACTATTGAGGTTCAGCCAGGAGCTTACCTTCAGCGAAGCTACACGATAGAGAGCGATTGGAGTGCAGCCAGCTATTGGTATGAGATAGTAGCGCTTACGCGCGACAGGGATGCTGTAGTGGATTTGGTCGGCTTGCATCGCGACAGCATTCAAGGCGACAGCAGGGTATGGCGTATGATGAGCGAGTTGGGCGTTGAGACATACTTCCTTACGGAGCCAGACGGGACGGACATCGTCAGGCTTCGGAAGCATGAAGACATCACATGCTACTTCAGTTGCGACTTCACACACCAGCCCGACTTGGCACAGACCTTTGCCGTGACCTGCACGATGCTTGATGTTCCCTTCCGTCTGTGCGGCCTGCAAAGCCTGCGCATCAAGGAAACAGACCGCATCGCAGCCTTAGAGAAGGAACTGAAGAAGCTGGTTGATGTAGAGGTGGAGGGAAATGAATTGCTTTGGAGCGGCTCCGTATCTGAGGAGCAAGAAGGCTGTCGGCTTGCGTTTGATACTTACGAGGACCATCGGATGGCAATGTCATTTGCCCCCGTCTGCCTTCGGGTGAACGGACAGGTACAGATAAACAACCCACAGGTAGTGAGCAAGTCGTACCCACGATTCTGGGAAGACTTGGAGAAAGCAGGTTTTAAGATATGCAGGTAGGTTTTGAGTGTTGCGGGCAGCATGAGGTCTGCGAAAAGGATAGTTTGCGGGCAGTCAACCAGGAGATTGACTACTACGAGGACGAGGAGCTCGACCGCTTTCGTGGCCGAACGGCCTATAGCGAGGAGGAGGTCGAGGAGTTTCGCGAGGTGCTTTATACGATGCGAACCGATGAGGTGGCAGGTTGGGTACACAGTCTCGAACTGCGTCAAGTCAACCTCCCCGATGAACTAAAAGACGAAGTTTTGCTTATTGTAGGGGAACAAACACAATAAAGTGTTACGCGCGTGCGTTATATAAAGTAGTATGGGCAAGAAGGTTAAGAACACTCGGTTGAATGTCTGGTATTGCAGCGTGGTGTGTGTCATCATGTTGCTTGCCCTTCATGTGTCTTGTACCACCAAGAAGAACACGCCTGCCACGCGAGCCTATCACGCTATGACGGCTCACTATAACACAATCTACAATGGTCAGGTGGCTTTCCTCGAAGGTACGGAGGCACAGGACAAAGGGCACAAGGACAACTTCAACGAGATATTGCCCATGTATATCAGCACCAATAAGGCGACGGCAAACATGGGTAAGAGCAACTTCGAGACCGCTATTACCAAATGCGAGAAGGCTATCAAGGTGCATAGCATCAAGAAGCGTCCTATCTTGAAAGGCAACGGGAAGCGGACAGAAAAGGAGAAGGCGTTCCTTGCCCGTAAGGAGTTCAATCCCTATATGTATCATGCCTGGCTCATGATGGCAGATGCTCAGTTCCGCAAGGGCGAGTTCTTCGAGGCCGCCTCTACCTATAACTACATCCTTCGCCTTTACAGTACCCAACCAGACATCACTTCTGTTGCCAAAGCAAAACTGGCTCGCTGCTACGTTGCCTTGGATTGGCCATACGATGCAGAGGATTTGCTGAACAAGATGAAACGCGACAGCATCCCCCGTCGCGGGCAGAAGGAAGTGGATAACACAAGGGCGGCATACTATGTGCTTACGCATCAGTACAATGAAGCCATCCCGCACTTGAAGCAGACCATCAGTTCTACCAAAGGAAAGTTGCCCCGTGTGCGTCTTAACTTCCTGCTTGCCCAGCTCTATCACGAGACAGGGCGCGACACAATGGCCTATAAAGCACTCTCCCGCGTCATACGTGCCAACCCGCCTTATGAGGTAGCTTTCAATGCCCGCATTATGCAAACGGAGGTGATGGACAAGAGTAAGTACCGACAGATGATTGCCCGCCTCAAACGCATGGCACGGAGCGATAAGAACAAGGACTACCTTGATAAGGTCTATTATGCTATGGGCAACATCTACCTTCGTGCCGAAGACACCACCCATTGCGTCTATGCATGGGAGAAAGGACTGAAGGAAAGCAAGAAGAACGGCCCCGACAAGGCGACGCTTCTCCTGCACCTGAGCCAGCTTTATTGGGAACAGGAGAACTACATCGAGGCAGCCCGTACCTATAAGCTTTGCGTTAGCGCATTGGAAAAGGAGCATCAGGAATACAAAGAGACCGAGCGTCGCAGCAAGATTCTGTCTGAGCTGGAGCCGCACCTAAGCACCATCAAGCTTCAGGACAGCCTGCAGGTACTTGCCCAAAGCCCAGAGGAAGTCTATCTGGCAGCCATCGACCGCGTGATTGCCGAGCTGCGTAAGAAGGAAAAGGAGGAAGCGAAGCAGGCTGCTGCAAACGGAACCTTGAACCCGAATGCGATGAACAACGGCATGGGAGCCAACAATGCGGCAGGAGCCAACAAACCCACCATAGCTAAGGACTTGAGCTCGTTTGGCACCCAGCAGAAGGGCGACTGGTACTTCTATAATGCCACCGCCGTCCAGAACGGCACGAAGGACTTCCAGCAGCGATGGGGAATGCGCCGCAACGAGGACTACTGGCGCATCAGCAACAAGCAGTCGCTCCTGAAGAATACGGAAGAAGGCGAGGGCTACAACTACGATGAAGCCGCTGCCGACAGCCTGTTCGGTAGCATCGGAGATGCTGCTGCCGACAGCGTCTCGGCTGAAGAACGGGCAAAGAAGGACTCCCTTGCCAACGACCCGCACGAGCGGGAATACTACCTCAAACAGATTCCTTTCACCGAGGAACAGATGGAGGAATCGAACCGTCTGCTTGGCGATGCCGTCTATAACGCAGGCATCTTGGAGCAGGAACAGCTGGAGAACTTCCCGCTGGCGGAGCGGACGATGATTAGATTGCTTAATGATTTCCCCGAACACGACGGCATTGACAACATCTTCTACCACCTCTTCCTCCTCTACGGACGCTTGGGCGACGTGGAGAGCGCAGAGGAGTATCGCGGCTACCTGCTCGAGGATTTCCCCGAAGCGAAGCTTGCTGAGCTGCTCGGCAACCCGAACTATGAGATGATAGCCCGCGAAGGTAAGCACGTGGAGGACAGCATCTATGTCGAGGCATACCAGGCCTATCAGACGGAGACCTACGACAAGGTGGAGGACCTCTACCAGTTCAGTACCGACAACTTTCCGCAGGGAACGCACCGAGCCCGCATGATGTTCATACGTGCCATGAGCGCTCTCTACGACGGACAGCGCGATACGTTCATGGTGACGCTTCGCGATGTGGTGCAGAAGTTCCCGAAGGAGGAAGTCTCGGAGCTGGCTGCGGCCATCGTCAAGGGACTGGACGAGGGACGCCTGCTGATGGATGAACGCTACGATGCCAGCAGCATCTGGAGCCGACGCACACGCGCCGAAGGCGATAGCGCCGATGCTGTGCCGCAACTGAAGGACGACCGTTATTGCGACTTCGACTTCGTCCTGGCCTATCCGACGGGCAGTCTCGACGAGCATCAGCTTGTCTTCGAGATGGCACACTACAACTTCACGAACTACATGGTCCGCAATTTCGACATCGAGATACTGGCTGATGCAGGCCTGACGATGATGGTCATCAAGGGCTTCCTTGCTTATGATGAGGTCCACGCCTATGCCCAAAAGCTCTATGCCGACGACCATATGCGAACCCGACTCGAGGGTATCCGCACGCTCATTATATCCGAAGAGAACCTGAAGATGATAGGTAAGGAGTTCAGTTTCGACGAGTATAAGGAGTTCTACGACCAGCATTTCGCTCCGCTCGAAGTGCCTGAAGACCTGCAGATTGACGAACCGACAGACCTGAAGATACTCGACCCCGACGAGATAGACGAGGAGGAAGAGAAGGCAAATGAAGGCGAGACGTCGGAAGAAGAAGACGATGACGACTTCCCCTTCGGCTTCTAATCAGGCAGAAGACGGCATTAATCGGGGATAGTCTTCTGGAAATCCTTCAGCACGTGCTCTATTTCGCGGATGTCGTCGGTGAGCGTCAGGAGCAGATTCTTGTAAATTCCCTTTCTTATAAGGTATTGTATCAGCGAGTAGGCAGGCACGTCTTCCGTCCAGTAGCCCTTGCCCAGGAAAACCATCGGGCTGGCGAAACCGAAGGAAAGATAGTGGTTCTGTACCGCATTCTGGAAGATTTCCTGCAAGGTTCCTGCGCTTCCGGGGGTGTAGATGATGCCGCCGAAGGCGATGGAGAGGATGGTGTCTTCGCGGATGCTGTTCACGAAGTACTTGGCAATATGCGTAGCCAGAGGCGTGGCAGGCTCTTGTCCGTAGAGCCAAGTGGGTATGCCGAGGCTCACGTATTCCGTCTGCGGGTAGCGGCGCATCACTTCGAGAGCCGACGAGAGCCACTTCCAGTCCTTGTACGAGGGTGCAGTCGTGGCAAGCAGATTGACGGCATCTTGTAGCTCAGCCTCTGTTCTTCCGGCCATCCAAGCACCCAGATGTGTGGCTTCCATCGCGCCTGGACCTCCGCCGGTCACCATGAAGAAGCCCGACTCGGTGAGCCTCTGGCTCAGTTTAGCTATGAGTGCATAGATGGGGTCGGAGCGCAAGATGGCATGACCACCCATGATGCCGATGCATCGCTTCGGGTCGTGAGCCTTGAGAAACTCAATGAGAGCCGTGTGGATGCTGTGGTCATGGACGGTTCGGGCCACGGACTCATTGATGTGGGTGGACAGCTTGCCTTGCTCGACGAAGTGCTGATACACCCGACTGTCGTAGCATTTGGCAAACGAAGCCCTGTCCGTTGCCTTGTCGTCAGAAGGCTCGTAGCTTCCGTAAAGCTCTTCGGCGTTGTAGAGTCGCTCGTGCCTCAGCACTTCGTAAGGCACGGCTTTCATCCACTCGAACATCTCGTTCTGCTTCTCGTAGTTTGGTGAGGAAATCATAGGGGAGAGGATAAGTAGGTGAAAACAAGGAGTTTTTATCTCGTGAGGACTGTGCTGGAGATATCGTCCCATTCGGAGTCTCCAGTCACATTGACACCCATTGATGTCAGGTTAAGGACGAACTTAACCTTATAGCGGCAACCTGCATTGACACGGAATCTTAGGCTCTTCCGATATTCATTTTGTATTCTAACATGTTGAAGGATAGGGTCTGGTGTAGTAATGAAGTACTCGACGGTGAAGGAGATATCTTGCGTTTCATCCGTCGGAAGGAAAAGGCATGGGCTGGTGGCTATTGACTGTTCAACAGGGAGGACTCCTGTGGGCAGATTAACATAGTCCTCTCCTGTATCACGTATGTCAGGGGAGAGTTTGTTGCCATTAATGGTGAAGCCTTCCGAAGGGATGGAAAGGTTCGTCCATTGCTGGTTTTTCAGGTTGAAGGTGCCTGTCTGTGGGAGTCCGTTTATCTTGATGCTTCTGATGGTAACCTTTGTGTTGCTATCCATATTATCAATGGCTGCGACTGCGCTGAAGTCGAATCGCGCCAAGGCATGCTTTGACTGGATGATGGCAAGACCGTCGTTAGTCTTCTCCGTAGCGTTGAGCAGGCTTCCGTAGAGCAAGTCCCCGGCATCGTCCATTGGGTTTGTCGAAGAATACTCCAGCAGAGGTTCGCCCGTCTCGTTGCTGGCGCGGATGAACCCGTTGGCATTGCTGTATGGAGAATATGCGTAGAACGAAGTGGGGATACCCTCTTCTTGCTCGTTCCGAGGCCAATATTTAATGGAATAATAAGTCCATTCGTTGTCGAGGAATTCCACTTCCGTATTGTTCATAAGTTGCACTTCCTCATCATTCTTTTTGTAGTGGGCAAAGACGCCATACCTTCTGTTTTCCAGGGCAGGAGCTTCCTTCCGACGAGAGCGTGTCACGGAGGAAGAGTTGTCTTTGAACTGGAATCTGATGGCTTTAGCCTCCGATGGAGTTGGAAAGATGGAGTCGGATGCGAGCCCTTCGAATGTTACTTCTCGGATTTTGTCAAGGGGAATTGCAATCTTGCCGTCCTGAAGTTCCATTCCTGTGCCAGAGTTGACGTGGATAATCATTCTCTTGTCGTTTGACTGAGCCACAGCAACAACGGTACATATCAATAATAAAAATAGGAAAGAGATAGTCTTTTTCATGAATCGTGTATGCTAATTGTTCGGCTTTCGGGGTGTAAAGTTACGAAGAAATTCTTTTAGTTGCAAGAAAGACAGCAAGAAAGTGTCTTTCGACAGGAATGCCAGTATCGGGCTAAACGGAAAGGCTTCCACCCAGAAGTCCCTGTACTTCTGTCAGACAACTACTGTACTTATTGACAACAACTACTGTACTTATTGACAACAACTGCTGTACTTATTGGCAACAACTACTGTACTTCTGCCCGACAACTGCTGTACTTATTGGCAAGAACTGCTGTACTTATTGGCGACAACTGCTGTACTTATTGGCAACGCGGCACGTTATGATGGGCAACACGGCACGTTATGATGCCCGACACGGCACGTTATGATGGGCAACGCGGCACGTTATGATGGGCAACGAGGCTTGGAGGGTGTATGTCCGTTCCTGCGCCCAGAGGCTTTCATGCCGCAGAGCCGTTATTTGCCAGTTATGCCGTTGAACTCATTATTTTCTCGAATAAGTTATTGTCGTTCCACCAAGAATGTGTATCTTTGCACCTGAAAAAGGTAATATATATAATGTAAGATGACGTACAAACTGCTTTGGGTTGACGACGAGATTGAGCTGCTGAAGGCTCACATCCTATTCCTCGAGAAGAAGGGATACGAGGTGGAGACCGTCACCAACGGCTATGATGCCTTGGACGAGATAGCGGCTGGCAAGTCCTTCGACCTCATTCTGCTCGACGAGAACATGCCCGGACTCAGCGGCTTGGAGACGCTGATGCGCGTCAAGGAGCTGCTGCCTGCCACGCCTGTGGTAATGGTGACGAAGAGCGAGGAAGAGCACATCATGGAACAAGCCATCGGTGCCAAGATTGCCGACTACCTTATCAAGCCCGTCAACCCCACGCAGATTCTCCTGACACTCAAGAAGAACATCCAGCAGAAGGAAATCGTGACGGAGCAGATGCAGTCGGGCTATCAACAGGACTTCGCACGTCTGGCGATGCTCATCAGCGACGCTTCCAGCATCGAGGAGTGGAAGGAAGTCTATAAGAAGCTAACGTATTGGGAATTGCAACTGAGCGAGACGGAGAGCGGGATGCAGGAGATGATTGCCATGCAGCGGCGCGAGGCCAACTCAAGTTTTGCCAAGTTCATGCGCAAGAACTACATGCGATGGATGGAGAAGCCCGAGGAACGGCCCGTCATGAGCCCCGACATCTTCAAGCGCACCGTCTTCCCCCTGCTCGACAAGGGCGAGAAGGTTTTCCTCATCGTCATCGATAACTTTCGCTACGACCAGTGGCGCGTCCTCCTCAGCGAGATAGCTGATGCCTTCACGGTTGAGGAAAACCTCTATCTCAGCATTCTCCCCACGGCCACGCAGTACGCCCGTAATGCCATCTTCAGCGGTCTCATGCCCAATGACATCGCGCGTATGTTCCCCGACCTATGGGTGGATGAGGACAGCGAGGAAGGCAAGAACCTGAACGAGGAGCCGCTCATCAGGACTCAGCTCGAGCGTTACCGTCGCAAGCATACCTTCTCTTATCACAAAATCAACCACTCGGGAGCCGTAGAGAAGTTCGTCCCGCAGATACCGCAACTGCAGCGGAACGACCTGAACGTCTTGGTCATCAACTTCATAGACATGCTTAGTCATGCCCGGACGGAGAGCCTCATGGTGCGTGAATTGGCGAGCAATGAAGCCGCTTATCGTAGCATTACGCAGAGCTGGCTGCGCCATTCGGCAGTCAGCGACCTCTTCCGTAGCCTCGCGGCACAAGACTGTACCGTCGTCTTAACTACCGACCACGGCAGCATCCGCTGCTATAATCCCATCAAAGTCATCGGCGATAAGAACACGAACACTAACCTTCGCTACAAGCTCGGCAAGAACCTCTCGTACAATCCAAAGGAGGTCTTCGAGATAAAGGAACCCCTTCGTGCAGGCCTGCCCAGCCCCAATCTCAGCACGACCTACATCTTTGCCACGCAGGATGACTTCTTCGCCTATCCCAACAACTACAATTACTACGTCCAATACTACAAGGACACCTTCCAGCATGGCGGCATAAGTATGGAGGAAATGCTCATCCCGCTCGTGACGCTGAGAGGTAAGAAAAGATAAATAGACAAGATGTGTAAAATCAAAATACAAGGCATAGAAGGCATCACTTCTGCGGCTCGGGAGTTCGTCGAGGCGATGGGCGACAGGAAGGTCTTTGCCTTCTACGGCAAGATGGGTGCTGGCAAGACGACATTCATCAAGGCCATCTGCGAAGCCCTCGGCGTGGAGGACGTCGTGACTTCACCCACCTTTGCCATCGTCAACGAATACAAGGTGAATGAAGAACTAAGAATGAAGAATGAAGAATCTTTTTCTTGTCCCTCGACGGCGGCAGCAAATTCTTCATTCTTCACTCTTCATTCTTCATTCACGAAGGTGTTTCACTTCGACTTCTACCGCATAAAGAACCTTCGCGAGGCTTACGATATCGGTTGCGAAGAGTATTTCTATAGCGGCCATCCCTGCTTCATCGAGTGGCCTGAAATGGTTGAGGAACTGCTCCCAGAAGACGCTGTGAAGGTCAGCATCGAGGTCTGTGAGGACGGCTCACGCCTCGTCAGCATGTAGCCTCCTCCTTGTCTGCTTTATGGTTTCCTGTGTGCTTTATGGGTTCAGGCTTCCCTGTGCCTTGAGGAGCTTGGTGTAGGCAACCTGAAGCTGGCACTTGGCCTTGACGTGGTCGGCAGATGCCTTTTGCCACAGGGCTTGGGCATCGAGCAACTGAGAGAGAGGCTCTGTGCCTACGTCATACTGCTGTCGTGCCAGTCGCATGTTCTCTTCGGCTTGCTGTAAGTTGCGCTCGGTGATGGTAAGCTCCGTCTGGGCTTCGGTGAAGTTGTTGCCTGCCTGAGCCAGTTCGAGTTGCATCTGTTCGGTAAGGTCTTGCTGTTCCGTCTGTGCAATCTGGTAGCGTGCCTTGGCAGAGCGTGCTTTGTAGATGCGTTCACCGAAGGTTATGATAGGCACTTTAAGCGTTGCCCCGACTGCAGCTGCACCTGAATCAAGGAGCTTGCTTCCCGAAACTTTAACGCCATTAACGTATGAAAAGCCAGCAAACAAGGCAAGCTGAGGCAGGAAGTCGCTGCGGGTAAGTTTCATTTGCAGGGCAGCAATGTCTGTCTTGGCTTGCAGGATGGCTGACTCAGGACGGGCAGCTACCGATTGGCTCCCTGTCAAAGCTGTTGCAGGAATGTCGTCTGTGGCCTTGTCAATGTCGAGTTGTAGGGGCGTGTTAAGTGGCAATCCCATGATGTGGCAGAGGTTCATCGTGCTCAGCCTTGTGCCGTTGTCGGCACGCTGGACGGCAAGTTCTGCCTCGTTTTGCTTCACCTGCACCTTAAGCAGGTCGTTGCGAGTCTTCAATCCATGATTGACTGCGCTTTGCACATTCTTCAGGAGTTCATCAAGCAGCTCCTTGTACGAGCGTGCTACCTCTGCCAGCTTTCGTGCAAGTACGGCCTGCATGTATGCCTCGTCCGTCTTCACAATGACTTGGCTTTCTGTGAGTCGAATGTTCTCTTCTGCCATTTCTGCCCCACGCGACGCCATGCGGTAGGCTGCTGTTATTTTACCGCCCATGTAGATAGGCTGCGTGAGCGAGACGCTTCCGATGAACACATTGCCAATCTTGTAGTCTATCTTCTGCGAAGGAAAGTCAGCATATTGGTTCAGGATGTAGTTCCCGTCGGCTCCCATCGCAACATTGGGGACGTATGTGCCTGTGGCAGGGTTCAGCGTATAGATAGGCAGATGTCCGCCGGCAATGGTGAAGTCGCCCTTGTTCGTGGAGTATAAGTCGGCAGCCATCGCATTGATGCGCGGGAAGAAGTTCGTCTTGTATGCCTTGGCATCGTTCTTGGTCTGTTCGAGCGTCAGCTTCGACTTGGCAACGTCCTTGTTGTGCTCCAAAGCCAGTTCGCGTGCTTGAGCAAGTGAGATGTCGCGTGCGGTTTCCTGTGCGCAGGTATTGGCTGGCAGGAAAGCGGCGCACGCCAGCACCATCAAAACATGATATATATTAGCTTTCATACTTACTTTATCTTGAAGAACATTGCATAGAGTATCGGGATGAATATGAGTGTGATGAGCGTTCCGATGAACAGGCCGCCCATGATGGTGACGGCAAGGCTGCCGAACATGGCATCAGGGATGAGAGGTATCATGCCCAAGATGGTGGTAAGCGAAGCCATCATTACTGGACGCAGGCGGCTCTTGGAGCTCTTAATCAATGCGTCGCGAGGCTCTAAACCTTCACTTATCTCTAAGTTGATTTCGTCCATGAGCACGATGCCGTTCTTAACCATCATGCCAATAAGACCGAGCACGCCTACAATAGCCACGAAGCCGAAGGGCTTTCCTGTTATCAGGACAGCAGGTATCACGCCCACGAAGATGAGTGGGATGCAGCAGAAGATGATGGCAGGCTTCTTGTAGTCCTTGAAGAGCATGATGAGAATCATGATGATGAGGATGATGGCAAGGGGGAAACCATTGAAGAGGTACTTCATAGAACGGTCGCTTGCCATCTTTTCTCCCTGCCACGAAAGCGAGTAGCCTGCGGGCAGCTTTATCTTTTCAATCTCCTTTTCAATCTCACGTCGTGCAGCTTCGGTGCCTACTCCTGGGCGCGGTGAGCACTGTACGCGCTGCTGGCGCTGGCCGTTGTAGCGCATCACGACAGGTTCTTCCCACTTCAGTTCAACGTCCTTTGCCACTTGCTTGAGCGGCGTTGTCAGGGTAATCAACTCAATGATGTCGTTCTTGTTGAAGTTTCCTGTAAGGATTCTCTGCATGGTGGAACGATTGAGAAGGTTGTTGAAGTTGGGCATCATGCCAAAGACACGCACATTGTCGATGCGGTCAATGTCGCCTCCTTCTGCGTCGGTACACTTGAGCACGATGCTTTCTTTGTGGATGCCGTCGTAGAAGGTGGCAATGGGAATGCCGGTGGTGTATGCCAGGACGGAGGTTGCCACATCGCTTCGGCTCAGGCCTGTGGTGCGGGCAGAAGGCTGGTCGTAGTTGACGGTGAGCACCGGTACTTGCGGTTCCCAGTCTGATGTGGGTAGATAAACCTTGTCTGATGCAGCAATGATGGCCATTGCCGAGTCGGAGAGCCTGTGCAGGACAGAGGGGTCGGGGCCGCTGAAGCATACCTCAATTGGGTATTTCTTGAACATCAGGTTGTAGCGCTTCAGCTTGATATAGGCATCGGGATAGCGCTTGTTCAGTTCCTGCTGGATGTCGTTGATGTTCTCTATCAGTGCCTTGGGTGTCTCGAAGTCGATGATAAGCTCGCCATAAGAGAGCGAAGGCGTGGCAATGCTGCGCACCAGGTTGTAGCGGCTGGGTGTGCCGCCGATGGAAGTTGTGATGTGCTTTATCTCCTTTCGTGTCTTCAGGTACGCGTTGATTCCTGCCAAGTCCTGTGCCACCTGTGTATGGTTGGTGCCTTCGGGCAGCTTGTACTCCATGTAGAGCTGGTCATACTCCATGTCCGGGAAGAACGCTTGGTTGAGGAACTTATAGCCCCAAACGCTGAGCATGACGAGACCAACGGCAAAAACTACCATGATGAAGCGGAAGCGAAGCCCGAAGTTCAGGATATTCTCGAGCACGGTGTAACTCAATCCTTTGTACGGGGCTTCATCGCTTTCGCTGGTCTTCTTCGGTGCCTTAAGCATACGGTCAGCCATGATGGGGACATGCACAAGGGCAAGAATCCAGGACAGCATGAGCGATACGGCAATGACGATGAAGAGGTCGCGCACGTAGACGCCTGCCGTGTCGGGGCTGAGGAAGATGGGCCAGAAGGCGAGGATGGCAATGAGTGTGGCGCCAAGCAGTGGCATCGCCGTTCGGCGTCCGATAGAGGTCAGCGCCTTCGTGCGTGAACGTCTCTGCTTCATGTCAACGAGTATGCCGTCGATGATAACGATGGCATTATCCACAAGCATACCCATTGCCAGGATGAATGCGGCGAGGCTCACGCGCTGGAGCGTGCCGTCGAATCCTTTGAGCACAAGCAACGAACCTAGCACGATAGTGAGCAGGCTGAGGCCGATGATGAGTCCGGACTTAAAGCCCATCGTGAAGATGAGCACGATGACGACGATGAGCACCGACTCGAGCAGGTTGATGAGGAACGTGTTGAGAGCATTCTCGACGCGCTCCGGCTGGTTGAAGACCTTCTCGAACTTCACGCCCAGGGGCATGGTCTTGCTGAGTTCGGCAATGGTCTTTTCCACTTGCTTACCGACCTTGATGATGTCTTTGTCTGCGACGCCTGCAATCGAGATGCCGAGGGCACGCTGGCCGTCGCGCTTCATCTCGTTGCGTGTCGGGTCGGTGTAGCCTTTATATACCCGTGCCACGTCGCTGACGCGCAGTTGCTCGTCGTCGTGGCCTTGTATAATCATGTTTGAGATGTCCTCCACCTCCTTGAAGCGGTCATCGACAGTAACGCGGACACGGTGCGTGCCGTTGTCGTAGTAGCCGGAATAGGTTGTGCGGTTCTGGATGTTAAGTGTCTGAATGACCTCAACAGGCATAACGCCGAGGTTTGCCATCTTGTCTTGTCGCAGCTCGATGTAGATGCACTCCTGCCTTTGGCCGTATATCTCTACTCTTGATACGCCGTCGATGTCTGCCACGTTACGTTTCACAAGTTCAGCATAGTCAGACATCTCTTGGTCGGTCAGTCCGTCGGCTGTGAGGGCATAGAACATGCCATATACGTCGCCGAAGTCGTCACGAACCATTGGCATCGAAGCAGAGCTTGGGAGAGAAGATGCGACGTTGCTCACCTTGCGGCGCAGGATGTCCCAGTGCTGCTCCACATCTTTGTCCTTGATGGTTGTTTCCAGTTCGACGGTGATGATGCTCAGGTCGTTCATCGACTGGCTTTGCACATTGTCGATGCCTGGCATCTCGCGGATGGCTTTTTCAAGACGGTCGGTCACTTCCAGCTCTACTTCATGAGCCGAGGCACCCGGGTAGGTTGTCACGACCATTGCCTGCTTCACCTTGATGGCAGGGTCTTCCAGCTTGGGCATGACGTGGTAGCTGATGACACCTCCCACTACCAGTATGGCAACGAAGAAGGAGACGAGCTTGCGGTTATTGAGTCCCCATGAGGAAAAGTCTATTTCCATAATTAACTTTCAACTTTTAACTTTTAACTTCACAGCAGTCCTCCTACGTTTGCCTTGGATGCTTTCTCTATTTCCTTCACCTGCTGTCCGTCGGTGAGGTAGCGCACGCCGGCACATACGACAGTCTCATTTGGCTTCAGGCCGTTCAGCACTTGTATGTTGCCTTCGAGGTCGATGCGTCCCACTTCTACAGCACGGCGCTTGACGGTGCTTGTGTTCTTGTCGAGCACGAAAACGTAAGATTGGTCGTCTTGCCTGTCAATGGCACTGGTAGGCACGATGACGCCATCCACCTCATTGGGTGCATGGTAAGAGGCATAGACCATTGTCGATATGCCCGGGGTTATCTTCTTGTGGTCGTAGTCGCCCTTGATGCGCAGGCGGGCAGCATAGAGCTGACTGGCATTGGCTTCCTTGCTTATGCGGACAATTTCAAGCGGATAGATTTTGCCAGGCGTTACATCAAAGGAGCATGACGCGCTGAGGAGGTCGCTTTGGCGGGCATAGTCCGATGCCGGTACGAAGACTTCAATCTCCACGTCGCCTGCATTGAACATCGACACGACAGGCATCCCAGCACCGACGGTCTCGCCCGACTCATGCATCTTGCTCTGTATGTAGCCGCTGATGGGAGCGTAGAGGTGTGTGTCTTCGAGCTGGTGCTTGTGGTGAGCCAGCTTCTCTGTGATTTGCTGAAGGCCGTAGCGGGCGCGGTCGTAGTTAGATGCTGTCGTGCCATTCTCTTTGTAGAGTGCAATCACGCGCTCAGCATCAGCCTTGATTTGCTCATATTCTGCCTGTGTAGCAGAGAGCTGTACCTCGTAGTCACGAGCATCCATTTGTGCGATGAGCTGACCTTTTGTTACGTATTGTCCTTCGTTTACCAGAACCTTTTGTATCGGTCCGCTCACGCGGAAAGCCACGTTCACTTCCTCCGAGCTCTTTGTCTTGCCGGGATAGCTCAGCTCGGCAGCATCGCTGATGCGCTTTGCCTGTGCTGTCTTCACGTATTGAGGTTCCTCTTGCGTCCCGTTTTTGCTGTTACCGCACGCCATCAACAGCATGCACACAACCAGCAATGGGGCTGTTGTCAGCCATGAAATCTGTCTTGTCATATTGTTTTATGTTCAATTATTCTTAAATGCCTATTCCTTAATCTTTATGCTTTTATCCTGTCACTTAAAGGGAGAGACTTACTCCCATTCGATTGTGGAAGGCGGCTTCGACGAGATGTCGTAGCAGACGCGGTTGACGCCTTTCACCTTGTTGATGATGTCGTTGGAGACTTTTGCCATGAAGTCGTAGGGCAGATGTGCCCAGTCGGCGGTCATAGCATCGGTGCTGGTAACGGCTCGCAGAGCAACAGGGTTTTCGTAGGTGCGCTCGTCGCCCATTACACCTACGCTGCGGACGTCGGAGAGCAGGATGGCTCCTGCCTGCCAAATCTGGTCATAGAGTCCCCAGTCGCGCAGTCCCTGGATGAAGATGTCGTCGGCATCTTGCAGGATGCGAACCTTCTCGGGCGTGATAGCTCCGAGGATGCGGACTGCAAGACCTGGCCCTGGGAAGGGGTGTCGTCCAATAAGATGTTCGGGTATACCCAGCTGACGGCCTACGCGACGCACTTCGTCCTTGAAGAGCCACTTCAGCGGTTCGCACAGCTGGAGGTGCATCTCTTCGGGCAGACCGCCTACGTTGTGGTGGCTCTTGATGACCTTGCCCGTGATGTTCAGGCTCTCGATGCGGTCGGGATAGATGGTGCCTTGAGCCAGCCACTTCGCGTCCGTAATCTTCTTTGCCTCAGCATTGAATACCTCAACAAAGTCGCGGCCTATTATCTTGCGCTTGCGTTCAGGCTCTGTCACGCCGTCGAGGTCATCAAAGAATTTCTTCGAGGCATCCACACCGATGACGTTCAGTCCCAGGCATTCGTAGTCCTTCATCACGTTCTGGAACTCGTTCTTGCGCAGCATACCGTGATCAACGAAGATGCAGGTCAGGCGGTTGCCGATGGCCTTGTTCAGCAGAACGGCTGCCACACTGCTATCCACGCCTCCCGAGAGGCCGAGGATGACGCGGTCGTCGCCTATCTGCTCCTTGAGCTCAGCGACGGTTGTCTCCACGAAGTTTGCGGGCGACCAGTCCTGCCGGCTGCCGCATATATCGACCACGAAGTTCTTCAGAAGAAGCGTCCCTTGCAGGGTGTGGAACACTTCGGGATGGAACTGAACTCCCCAAATACATTTACCATTTAACGATTTACCATTTATGTTCCCGCTCCAGAATGCAGCGTTGGTGACATCCTTCGTGCTGCCAATGACTTCAAAACCGTCGGGAATGGCGGTGATGGTGTCGCCGTGCGACATCCATACCTGCGAGTGCTGGTCAAAGCCACGGAAGAGAGGATTCTCTGTATTGACGGTTTCCAAGTGAGCGCGTCCGTACTCGCGGGAGTCTGCCTTCTCGACACGTCCGCCGAGGGTGTGCGAAATGAACTGTGCGCCATAGCAGATGCCCAGCACAGGCAGCCTGCCCACGAACTGGCTGAGGTCAACCTTGAAGGCCTCGGGGTCATGCACGGAGTAGGGCGAACCGGAGAGTATGACGCCGATGACATCAGGGTCGGAGGCGGGGAACTTGTTGTAGGGCAGAATCTCGCAGAAGGTGTCGAGCTCTCGAAGCCGTCGGGCAATGAGCTGCGTCGTCTGCGAGCCGAAGTCCAGGATGATAATCTTCTGTTGCTGCATAAATGTAGATGTGTCTTCTTTGGGTTAAAGAGGTTATTATAATTCCGTGTGCAAAGATACGAAAAAAAAGCTTAAGTTGTATGGCTTGGACTTGGATTTTTCTTTTATAATTATATTATTCAGCGTCCGCAAGTAGTTAAATAGAGTCAGTAGTTAAGTAGTTAAGCCGAATGTCCTGACTAATCAGCATCAAGCGAACAGGGTATTGGCTTAACTACTGTCCGCAGGACGAGCGAAGCGATAACTACTTACCTACTTAACTACAAAAGAACTGAAGCTTGAGGAACTTAAATTTTACTGTCGCATTTCTCGCGCGAAAATGATGTCTATTGCATCATTTTATGGGTGAACGGAATCACGCGGCTTGTCGTTCCGGCAAATAAGTACAGCAGTTGTCGGCAATAAGTACAGGTACTTCCCGCCATAAGTACAGTAGTTGTTCGCCATAAGTACAGGGACTTCTCGGCAGGACTTCCGTGCCAAAACAGGGACAAGAAGGCAGAGGCTAACAGGCCGAAGTCAATTATTTCTTGTCAAAAGGGAAAAAAATCCCTGAAGGCTTGCAGAGTTCCGAAAAAAATAGTAATTTTGTTGTCGCGTGAACAAGAACCAAACAGCATCAAAATGCCATAAATTAACAAACAGAAATTTCGGGAGTAGTTAAGTAGTCAGTAGTGAAGTAGTTAAGCCAAAAGCTTGGCTGCTCGCGACAGACGAAAGAGGTAATGGCTTAACTACTGTCCGATAGGACGAACGAAGTGATAAATACTTAACTACTTGACCACAAAGGAGTAAATTCCTGAAAAATAAATTAATCAAAACATTTATGCTATGAAAAACAAATTACTCAAATCACTTTTATTGCTCCTGCTTGCCCTGACAGGGAGCAATTTGAAGGCAGTGGCTCAGGCATCTGAGCAAAACGGCTTTATGGAGATTGCCACTCCCGAAGACTTGAATGCCTTCGCAATACTCGTCGAGGACGGTGCGGAGGTGAATGGTGTGCTGGTTGCGGACATCGACTTGGCCGTAAGTGAATTCCCCAACCTGATGATAGGCACCCAGAGTTCTCCCTTCACGGGCACTTTCGACGGCCAGGGACACACCATCAGCTACAGCTATGAGGTGAGAGGCAGCTACGGAGGCCTGTTCAGCTACACAGACGGAGCCACCATCCGCAACTTGTACGTGCAGGGTGATGCCGTCGTGCAGGGCATCCACTTCGGTGCTCTTGCTGGCTATGTCAGCGGCGAGACGCTTGTTGAAAACGTGGTGACAGACGTCTGCATCACAGGCGACCGCAGCGGTGTGACGGGCGACGGCGGCATGGTAGGCCGTCTGGAAGGCCCCATTACCTTCAACAACTGCGCTACGCTCGGCGAGATGGGCAACCCCGGAAGCTCCATGTACTGCGGCTTCGTGGCCTATGCAGGCAACGGCTCTTCCGTCCTGAACAACTGCTTCACTACTGCAAAGCTGACCGAAGGCACAGGCACCGACTATTGCTTCACCTTCTGTCGCGGTACGGTCCGCCTCAACAACTGCTACTACCTCCATGTAATAGGCGAGGCGCAAGGCACGCCCATTACTGAAGAGCAGGTTGCCAGCGGTTCGCTCTGCTACAAGCTGAACGGCGACCAAAGCATTATCAACTGGACGCAGACCATCGGCACAGACCTCGTGCCCCAAATAGGAACCAGCAGCCAGAGGGTATATGCCTCGGGTACGCTTCGCTGCGACGGCGTGGAGGACGAAGAGAATCCCCTCTCCTATAGCAACACAGAAAGCTATCCCATCATTCCCGACCACAAGTTCGGCATCGACGGTACTTGTGATGTCTGCGGCACACCTGACCCCGATGCTGTCAAGCAGAATGCAGAAGGCTTCTACCTCATCGGCAATGCAAGGCAGCTGAAATGGCTTGCCCTGAAGATAGAACAGGGAGAAATGGACGCGAAGGCTATCCTGACAGACGACATAGACCTGGAGGACGGAGATGAGCCCGAACTGATGTTAGGCTCGGACAGCTATCCGTTCATGGGTATCTTCGACGGACAGGGACATACCATCTCATACTTCTATGCCGAGGTCAGTGCGAAGTGGCGCGGCTTCTTCCGTGCCGTCAACGGCGCCACTATCCGCAACCTCCGTGTGGAAGGCGAGGCCTATCCGACCAATATCCACTTCGGTGCACTTATCGGTGTTGCCTATGGTACTGTGCTTGTGGAGAATGTCGTGACCAACGTCAACATCACAGGATGCCGCAGCGGTGTGACAGGCGATGCCGGCATGTTGGGTGCCAACTATGCAGACATCACGTTCAACAACTGCGCCACACTCGGCGAAATGGGTAATCCCGGCAGTTCCATGTATAGCAGCTTCTCGGGCTGGTCTTCAGGTGACTCACATACTACGTTGAATAACTGCTATACCACCTGCAGGCTGACCGAGGAAACAGGCCTCAGCTCCTGCTTCACCCTGACACACTCTGGCGGTACCGTCACCCTGAACAACTGCTACTACCTCAACGCCGTGGGCAGGGTACAGGGTACAGCCGTTACCGAAGAACAGCTGGAGAGCGGCGAACTCTGCTATATGCTCAACGGTGACCAAAGCGACATCCACTGGTATCAGAACATCGACGACGACGAGGTTCCTGTGCCTGACTGCGAGCACCTGATTGTCTATGGTGCAGGCAAGACCTTCATGAACATCGAGGACGATGCCGACTTCCAGGATTTTGTCTCCCTCGTCATGGAAGAAGAGAACGCCCGCTACGAGGGAACCATTGCCCAGAAGAGTCTTGTCACAACCTATCTCGAAGCCGTCGAAGGCCTGGCCAACTCAGCCAACATAGATGACTTCATGGCAGGCTATGCTGCACTTGCCGACCAGCGCGAGAGCATCCAGAGCTGCGCAGAGGCTTATGCCGCATTCCTCGTCAAGGTGGGAGAAGCACAGACCTACCTCGAGGAGCATCCCGAGCTGGACAACATAAAGGCTCAACAGTTGCTGAGCTACCTCACGGAAACCAACGAGCCCGATGCCGACTTCCCCAACGGCTCTGTTGCCTACATCCTCGAGAACCTCGAGCTCAGCGAAGAAGCTATCAAGGCTGAGACCGCATTCATCGACGACAAACTGGTGGAGGCCATTACTTACACCCCCACAGTCGGTACAGACATAACCATGCTCTTCACCAATGCCGACCTGAGCGACAAGTTCAACGGCTGGGAAGGTCAGCTTCCTACAGGCTGGGGCGGCTCGGAGACAAGTCCTCTCTTTGCTGCCGAATGCCTCGGCGAGACGATGGATATGTACCAGACGCTGACGGGACTGCCCAACGGCATCTACGAGCTGCAGGTCAATGGTGCCTTCCGTCCGACGCCCTATAATGACTTCTACAACGTCAACTATGCCGCTACGCTCTATGCCAATGGCATCCACAACTACTTCCAGACCAACATCGAGGACATGATAAGCATCGATGATGCCATCGACGGTGTGAACTGCAACATCAACGGTTCGATAGCCGACTTTGCCATTACCGACGAGAACGAGAACGTCATCGGCTACACCATGCAGGGCATCGTCAGCTGCTGCAACGCTTTCCAGGCAGGACGCTATCCCAACAGCGTGCTTTGCAAAGTGACTGACGGTACGCTGACCATCGGCATCCGTCAGCCCGGCACAGGACTGACACGCGACTGGCTCGGCTTCGGCAATATCAAGGTGCTCTACTACGGTCAGGTTGATGAAGCAGGCGAAAGTCTCGACCGCGTACTTGCTTCTCAGGCTGCCCGTGCCAACACCATCCTCAATGTATATACACCCGATTGCGAGAACGACTACGCGCTCTATCCCAACTTCAGCCAAGCCCTCAAGGACGAACTCCAGCGGACACTGGATGCCGTAGAGACAACAACCGAGCCGGAAGCCAAGTACCAGCTTGTCGAGAAGTTCTCAAGCCTCTTCCTGCAAATCTACGAGTGTAAGCAGGCATACATCACCCTCATGGAGAAGTCAGAGAAGGTGAATGGCTTGCTGGCTGCCTTTGCTGATATCCTCACCGACGAGGAGTTCAACAAACTGGAAGACCTCTATGCCCTGCTTACCTATGGCTTTATGGACGGCACCCTGTCAACAGAGGAGGCTTTGGCCATCGACATCAAGGACGCAGTGACCTTCTTGCCCGACGAAGTGGACGGCTACTACCTCATCCGCACCCCGAAGGACTTGTATATCTATTCAGGTTTGGTTAGTGCAGGCTACCCGGGAAGCAATGCCAAGCTCCTTGCCGACATCGACTTACGCGAGAGCGAATACCCCGACCTTATGATAGGTACGGAGGACAATCCCTTCCGCGATATCTTCGACGGTCAAGGCCATACGGTGACTTATTGCTATGAGGAAGTCAACGAGACATGGCGCGGCTTGTTCCGTTCTGTCAATGGCGGCACCATCCGCAACCTGCGTGTAGAGGGCGAGGCCTTCCCAAGCAGCATCCACTTCGGCGCACTCATCGGTGTTGCCCGCGGCACGGTGCTTGTAGAGAATGTCGTGACGAATGTCCACATCACAGGAATGCGTAGCGGCGTAACAGGCGATGCAGGCATGTTAGGAGCCAACTATGCCGACATCACCTTCAACTATTGTGCTACACTCGGCGAGATGGGCAGCGAAGGCAGCTCAATGTATAGCAGCTATTCAGGATGGTCCGACGGTGCTTCTTCCACGACCTTGAACAATTGTTACTCTGCTTGCAAGCTTACCGCTAACACGGGAACAGACAACTGCTTCACCCTGACGCATGGCAGTGGCAAGAACACCTTCAACAACTGCTACTACCTCAACGTGATAGGAACTGCACAGGGCAAGAAGATGACCGAGGAGAAGTTCCGCAATGGTGAGGTTTGCTACAAGCTCAATGGCGACCAGAGCGACATCCATTGGTATCAGACTATTGGCGAAGATGCCTTCCCCGTACTTGATGCAAGCCATGCAATCGTCATCTTCGAGGATGGAGCCTATGCCAATGCCGACGGCATCAAGGAGATTAATGCTCAATGCTCAATGCTCAATGTTCAATCAATCTACAACCTTGCCGGCCAGCGTCTGAGCAAGATGCAGAAGGGCATCAATATCGTTAATGGCAAGAAAGTTTTAGTGAAGTAACATGAAAAGTTCTTTTCTATCTATCATCCTCTGCGCCGTAGCCTCTGTTGCTATGGCGCAGAGTTTCACCGTCTATGAAAGCGGCAAGACGCATGGCTTCAACGACGAGGACGTGGACAGCATCGTCTTCAGCCAGGAAAAGGCTGCGGCTAACGCAGTTGAACCGCGACAGATAAAAGGACGCTGGTGTTCGCTTGGCACCTCTATCTCTTGGCTCAACGAGAATACAGCTTCCTATCCTCTTACCAAAGGCTATCAGACACGCGTCATGGAGAAGCTGGCCTTCCAGTATTTTAGCAACAAGGCGGTCAATGGCGGCACGCTCTCATCGGCACTCAATGCTGTTGTTCGTGCCGATTACTATACCATCGAGCATGGTGTCAACGACTGGGGCCACTCCACGCCCGTCGGTACCATCGAGGACTACATTAACAACACGAAGAATGGTACCTTCGCCGCTAACTACCGTCAGGTCATCGACCGCATCTTTACCCGCAACAACAAGGCGCGTGTCATCCTCTGCACACCCCGAAAGGCGTATGGCTATGCCGGTTATCTGCCCGACCATTGGTACGACCCTTTGAATGGTATCTACCTTGAGGAGTATGCCAACATCATCCGACAGATAGCGGCTTACGAGTCTTTCCCTGTGGCTGACTTCTTTGCTGAATGTGGAGGCCAGCGTCAGCTGAAGAACTATAGCTACGACGAAGCGCTTCATCCCAACGATGATGGAATGCAGATAATGGCTAATGTCCTGATACAGGCCTTCGAGAAGATACTGGCAGAAGAATGACCTAGAAAAGGTGAAAAGTTGAAAGGGTGAAAAAGTAAAAAAGGGTGAAGGACAGCTATATTATAGAGGATGTGGTCGTTGTCAATGAGGGCAAATGCTACCAAGCAAATGTCGTTATTGAAGATGGCAGGATAAAAAAAGTTGAAAAATTGAAAGGTTCAGAAGTTGAATCTTTTCACCTTTTCACCTTTTCACCTTTTCAATGTTTCCTATTGCCTGGCATCATAGACGGCCACGTCCATATGCGGGAGCCAGGGCTGACGCATAAGGCAACGATGGAGAGCGAGACGAGGGCTGCTGCCAGAGGCGGAGTGACGACGGTACTCGATATGCCGAATGTCGTGCCGCAAACCACGACGCTTCAGCTCCTGAAGGAGCGTTATGCCCTTGCCGAGCACCAGTGCCACGTGAACTACGGCTTCTATCTTGGTGCCACGAACAACAATCTGGAGGAAATCAAAAGGCTTGATGCCTCGACCTGTCCTGGCGTTAAGCTCTTCATGGGCAGCAGCACAGGCAACATGCTCGTTGACAGAGAAGAGGCGCTCCGCGGCATCTTCAGGGAGTCGCCTACACTCATCATGACGCATTGCGAGGACACCGCTCGCATCAACAGGAATGAAGAATTATTGAAGAGTGAAGAACTAAGAGTGAAGAGTGAAGAATCAAAGAAACTATTGGATGCCGAAGGTAACTCTGATTCTTCACTCTTCACTCTTCACTCTTCACTTCTCAATGGCTTGCCATTGAGATACCACCCTCTCATTCGCGACCACGAGGCTTGCTACAGAAGCACAGAGCTTGCCGTCCGTCTTGCAAAGGAAGAGGGGGCGCGGCTGCATGTGGCACACATCACGACAGCGCAGGAGTTGGAGCTCTTCCAGCCAGATGATGACAGGATAACGGCTGAGGCTTGTGTGCCGCACTTGCTGTTTACAGATGCCGATTATGATACCCTTGGCGCCCGCATAAAGTGTAATCCTGCCATCAAGACCGCTGCCGACAGGGATGCCCTGCGTAAAGCCCTTACCGACGGACGCATCCGTACCATCGCAACAGACCACGCTCCGCACCTGCTTAGCGAGAAGGAGGGCGGCCTGAAGGCCATGAGCGGAATGCCGATGGTGCAGTTCTCCCTGCCTGCCGTACTGTCTCTCGTCGAAGAGGGCGTGCTGAGCTTAGAGCGGGCGGTGGAGCTGATGTGCCACAATCCTGCCCGCCTCTACGGCATCAAGGAGCGGGGCTTCATCCGCGAAGGCTATTGGGCAGACTTCACCCTCATTAGCCGCAAGCCCTGGACGGTCACGAAGGACTGCATCGAGAGCCGTTGCGGCTGGAGTCCCTTGGAAGGCCGCACGTTCAACTGGCAGGTGGAGAAGACTTGGGTGAACGGCAATCTTGTCTGGGACGGAACAGGCTTCCCCTTGCCTCCATCAGGCATGAGAGCCGAGTTCACGCAGGCGGTTTGATGCCTCGGGGCTTCTCGCGTCCTAAGACGACACGTGTTATGATGGCAAACATAACGTGTTATCCTGCCCATCATAACGTGTCGCGTTGGGCATCATAACGTGTTATGCCAGCCATCACGGCACGCCGTCCCCTTTCATCAGGGAAAGACAAATTTGAATTTAATTATTTTGAAATATGACTTATATAACGTACCTTTGCAGCGAAAAACTTTTCTTAGGGAATAAACCTTTGTAAAGAAATTATGTCTAAAGGTAGAAATCAAATTAAAATACACATCCCTCAGGTTTAACTTTTCATCCCTCATTTGTATTGTGAAACGCATCCCAACCCTCCTCATACTCTGCCTTTGCTCGCTTGTGGCTGTGGCACAAAAGGTTACCGTAAGTGGTGTTGTCATAGACGGCTCAATGAACGAGCCCCTGCCAAGTGCCGCTGTCGTACTGCTTCAGCCGAAAGATAGCGTTCAGGTGGCAGGCGTCTCGTCCGACCTCGAAGGCAAGTTCAAGCTCCCTTCCGTCAAGGCGGGCAACTATATTCTGCGCATCAGCTTCGTGGGCTTCCAGCCCTATTTCCGGAACATCGCCCTTACGAAGCAGAACAAAAGCATCAATTTAGGCAACATCACCCTGGAGGAGAACAGCAAGCTCCTCAAGGAAGCAGAGGTGACAGCCAAGCTCGCGCAGGTGGAGATGAAGGCCGACACCTTCGTCTATAATGCCGATGCCTACCGAATGCCCGAGGGCTCCATGCTCGAGGAACTCGTCAAGAAGCTGCCCGGAGCAGAGGTCGATGACGAGGGCAACATCAAGATTAACGGCAAGAGCGTCTCGAAGATTATGGTCGATGGCAAGGAATACTTCCAGAACGACACAAAGATGGCGATGAAGAACCTGCCCTCCAAGCTCATCAAAAAACTTAAAGCCTACGACAAGAAGAGCGACTACAGCCGCATTACAGGTATCGACGACGGCGAAGAGGAAACCGTCCTCGACCTCTCCGTCAAGAAGGGCATGAAGGAAGGCTGGGTTGGCAACTTCGACGGAGCCTACGGCACGGAGGACCGCTACTCAGGTAAGGCCAACGTCAACCGTTTCCTCGACCACAGCTATCTGTCCATTATCGGCAGCCGCAACAATACCAACGACTTCGGAGGCCGTTGGGGTGGGGGTGGCAACGGCATCACTACCAGTACGATGGGCGGCGTCACCTTCGCCTGGGAGAACGGCAAGCCCGACTATACGGCAGGCCTCCTGAAGATGGGCGGCAACGTGCGATACAACAGTAGCGACAGCGAATCGGAGTCGCGCACCAATAGCGAGATGTTCATGACCTCGGGTGCAAGCCAGTTCTCCAACTCCAAGAACAAGGGCACGAACTGGAATCAGAACATCAACGCCAACTTCCAGTTCGAGTGGTTCCCCGACAGCATGACCAACATCCTGTTCCGTCCGAACTTCAGCCACTCGAATGGCAACAGCTTCTCGAACAGCCGTAGCGTCACCTTCAACAAGAGTCCCTTCGAGGCAGGCTTGACCGACCCCGTAGAAGAGTACAAGACGATGAAGGACGACGAAGGCATACGTGTCAATGGCAACGAGCGCATCAATAGCGGCAACAGTCATAGCAACAACGTCAACGGCGGCCTGCAAGTCAATCGTCGCCTAGTCGTTCCTGGCCGAAACCTCACCCTTAACCTCGACGGTTCCTATAGCGAGAGCGATAACGAGTCGTATAGCCGCTCGATGATTAAGTACTATCAGCGTGGCGGAGACATCAAAGCTGACTACCAGAACACGATGTCGCCCTCCAAGAGCTACAGCGTTCAGGGCCGCTTGAGCTACACCGAGCCTATCCTGAAGGGGACGGTCGTGCAGGCAAGCTATCAGGCACAGTACCGTTTCCAAGACAGCAAGCGCGAGATGGACATTTATCAGGAGCTGGATGACTCTTTGAGGAAATACCTTCCTTATGATTATGATTATGTGACAGCCACGAACCTCTATGACGGCACCTACAGAGGCAGGTACTTCACGGACTATGGTATCGACCTCACCGACTTGATAGTGGACAAGGAAAACAGTCAGTATGCCAAGTACAAGGAACTGAATCAGAGCGTCAACCTCATGCTGCGCTACAACAACAAGATGGAGAACGGGCAGGAGTTGTTCTTTAATCTTGGCGTCAACTGGCAGCCGCAGCGGACAGAAATGGACTACAGGAAGAGAGATGTGGACACTTCTGTGGTTCGCCATATCCAGAACTGGGCTCCGCGATTCAACCTCCGTTGGAAGATATCGAACACCAGTCAGCTCCGCATCCGCTACTTCGGCAACATGTCGCAGCCCTCGATGACCAACCTCATCGAAGTCATGGACAACAGCAACCCCCTGTACATCAGCACAGGTAATGCAGGATTGAAGAGCTCCTGGAACGACC
>Ga0265301_10001804_pt1 | contig 26737 bp, 19 predicted proteins | sample AusTroGonzalo_MG_2_FD_193488 | JGI IMG/M metagenome (GOLD analysis project Ga0265301, IMG submission 193488) | Bovine rumen microbial communities from tropical cattle in Woodstock, Queensland, Australia - Gonzalo_04 | ecosystem: Host-associated > Mammals > Digestive system > Stomach > Rumen ... | reverse complement strand
GAACGAGGTTGACGATCTGGTCAGTCCGACAACCGGCAGAAACGTGATGGAAATTGAAGTGCCCAACGGTTTCCTGGGCATGGCGGTGACCGGCGAGTATCAGCCGATCATGGTTCAGATTTCGAATGCCGACAACGGTCTAGGAAGTTCTTCCTCGATCAAGAACTACCGCAATGCGCCTGTGAACGGCATCTATGCTGACGTGGTGTATGAAGCGCTGCAGAAGAAGGGCGGCGGCGAGAGCCGTATGACCTACGTCTTCTCTGATGTGGTGCCTGATTTTGCCGGCTTTATCCGCAGCACGCGTATTCAGCACGCACTGTACCGTGCGGAGTGGGAATCCGCTTTTGTGACCTCCGGCTGGAACTATGCCGTAAAGGATGTTCCTAATGTCTGGAAGGAAAACGGTTTACCGGAACCGACGGGCAAGCGGACGGAAGCGGATCCCGGAATCGTCTACGTCGGCGACCTGAGCAACAAGCCATGGGGACCGTATGTATACCGGATCTTCGACAAGTCCGGCAAGAAGTACAGCGGCGCCAATACGGAGCTCTTCAACCTGACCGGATTGCTGACAGACATTATCCCGAAGGATCATGTGCCGGCAAACCATACATGGAAATTCACGGATGATATCCCCACGGGCGGAGATGACGCTGAATTTGTCTACGTCAAATTCGGCAGTGAGTACGCCACGGACAGCCGCCTGGAATATGATGCGTCAACCAACTCCTATATCCGTTATATCAAGCGGGAAAAGGGCGAGGATATGCCCTACCGGACGAATGTCCTCCTGGAGCCCGAAGTGAAGAAGGTCAAGGGCGACGGACGGAATGTGAAGGGCATGGGCCTTGTGATCCAGGGTATGGAAGCAGGCGACCCGATCACCTTCAACAATGTGATCGTTCAGCAGGTTGATTATAACTGGATCAGCTTTACCCGTCCGAACCCGAAACTGGTCGGTTCCGGCAACGCGGACTATTTCATGGGCGGAAAGCATCTGTCCGGCGTCTGGGAGCGGAAGAGCCTCACAGACCGCACGGTATTCTACGGGCCGGACGGCAACGAGATTGAGATGCAGCGCGGACGCACGCTGATTATCCTGATGCCTTACGGTGAAAACGGCGCCGGGGTAAGCTACGAGTAAGACAATGGGGGGGCTTTCCGATTGCTCCCATACTCTTCGGACGGGTGTTTGAAAGGTGCCGAAGGAAACGATGAAACCGGATGGGAACTGCTGAGGCAGTTCCCATTTTCATTACAATTATTTATCTGTATTGTAACAAACCCTTGCAATTATCGCATAAATATTATACAATTTAGACAGTATTGGTTACGAAAGGGTGTTATTCGTGGGCAAAAGGATCCTCTTGGTTGATGACGAACCTTTGATTCTGAAAGGTCTGAAATATACCCTGGAGCAGGAAGGATACGAGACAGACAGCGCAATGGACGGAGAAGAAGCGCTGGCCAAATTTGACGCGTCTTCCTTTGACCTGATTTTGCTGGATGTTATGCTGCCCAAGCTTGACGGTATCGCGGTATGCCAGCGGATCCGGGAGCATAGCGACGTACCGATTATCATGCTGACCGCCAAAGGCGATGATATGGACAAGATCCTCGGCCTGGAATACGGGGCAGACGACTATATGACCAAGCCCTTCAATATTCTTGAGGTCAAGGCAAGAATCAAGACGATTCTGCGTCGGGTTTCCGGCAATGTGCAGCAGCAGGAGCACCGGGTGATCCGTGTTCACGATATGGAAGTGAACCTGATCAAGCGCAGCGTAACCCTCGGCGGGAAAGATATCAAGCTGACCGCCAAGGAATTTGACCTTTTGCAGATGTTTGTGACTAATCGGGGTACCGTTTTCAGCCGGGAACAGATGCTGGAGACGGTGTGGAAATATGATTATGCGGGAGACGCACGCACGGTGGATGTGCATATCCGCCGCCTGAGGGAAAAGATTGAGAGGGATACTTCAAAGCCTGAATTCATCTTTACCAAATGGGGAGTTGGTTACTATTTCACGGATCAGGACTAAACAGGCATTCTGGGCCAGCATCAGGTGGAAGATCCTGCTGGCCTTTTTTGTCATTGTAGGCCTGTCCTTTTTAGTTGCGGCGACCACGCTGACCGGGCAGGTCAGCGATTATCTGTTTGAACAGCGGACACGGGAGGACAGCCTGCTGACCGAAAAGCTGGCGCTTTCCGCGGCTCCGCTTTTTCAGTCCGTTTCGGTTGAGGAACTGAACGAGCTGATGGAGGAGAGCGCAGTCTCCATGAACGGCCGTCTGATGCTGATCGATATGGACGGAAAGATTCAGTATGACACTTTCCAGACACTTTGCGGGCAGCGGATCCAGGTGGAGGAAGCACTGCAGGTGCTGACGGGGAACCAGACGGAAGCCTACGGGATTCACTCGCCGGGGCGGGCGGTTGTTGAAGAAATGAACGGCGAAAAGAACGCCGACTATCTTGCCTACAGCGCACATGAAATGACAGGCTTTCAGGGCAGAATCGGGGTTGTCCTGTTTGTGAGCCGGGTCCAGAGCATGATGGACTCCATGAGTACGGTCCGGTGGAGACTGCTGAGCGTATTCGCGATTATCGTGATTGCCGCACTGATTCTGGCCCTGGTCCTGAGTCAGGTGCTGACCAAACCCATTACAGCTCTGAGCCGTACGATGAGACGGATGGGGAAGGGAGACCTGAGCGCCCGCGTGCCGGTCATGGGCAGCGGGGAACTGAGGGAACTGGCGGAGAACTACAACACGATGGCAGCCCAGCTGGAGAGCCTTGACAAGACGAGAAACCAGTTTGTTTCCAATGCGAGCCACGAACTGAAGACGCCGCTTGCCACCATGAAGATTATGCTGGAAACAATGATGTATCAGCCGGATATGCCTGCGGAGCTCCGGAGCGAATTCATGAATGACATGAACCATGAGATCGACCGGCTGACCGGGATTATTACGGATCTGCTGGTGCTCACCAGAATGGACAATCAGGGCGAGATGAACCGGGAAAAGGTCGATATGAGTGAGCTGACACAGGAGACGGTCCATCTGCTTCAGCCGGCCGCGGAAAAAAAGAATCAGCAGCTGACGGATGAAATTCAACCCGGTCTGGAACTGTTCGGAGACCGGATCAAACTGAACCAGATTCTCTATAATCTGATGGACAACGCAATCAAATATACCCCCGAGAACGGGAAGATTCATGTTTCCCTGAAAGAAGAGGACGGAAACCTTGTCTGGCGGGTACGCGACGACGGAATCGGTATTCCCGAAGAGGATCAGGAACATATATTCGAACGGTTTTACAGGGTGGATAAGGCAAGAAGCCGCGAGACCGGCGGAACCGGCCTCGGGCTGAGCATTGTCCGGCAGATGGTCAAAATGCACGGCGGAACGATATCCGTTTCCAGCAAACCGGACAGCGGCTCGGAATTTACGGTATCTTTTCCCCGGGAAGGAGCAGCTTGATGGGCAGAAAAGGAATATGTCTGCTGCTGGCGCTTTGCTGCCTGACAGTGCTTTCGGGATGTTCCGGGAGGCGGGAGGAAGACCGTCAGCCGGCGCCAACCCTCTCCCCGGCGGAAACCCGCCACATTGCTCCGGAACAGGATGAAGTGATTTCGGAAGGCGGAGAATACAGGCTCTATCTTCCGGGCCGGGATGATCTCGGGCTTGTTTCCAGAAGTACACAACTGGATCCCGCCAACCTGAGCGATACGGCTGAAATGCTCGTGCGCAGCCTGATCGCATATCCCGGCGATGAGGAAACCAGAAAACTCGGCGGAAACCGAGCCCTGGATTTGTATGGGGAGCATCCGATCGAAGTCAGCGGCGGGATCTGTACGGTCAATCTGGCTACGTCCGCGCTTCAGCTGAGTTTGCGGGATTACTACAAAAACTGCCTGGCACTGGCGACGACTCTGTGCGAACTGAAAGAGATTAACAGCGTCAATGTTCTGGTGGCCGATCAAAGCGTGGGCCTGGACATTACGGGCAATCTGCCCATGGGGACACTGACTGCACATCCCGGTGAAAATCTGCCGGTGCTTTGGGAACAAATGGAAGCCAAAAGGACGCCGCTGGGGGAGGATCTCAGCAAAACGCCGCTGAGTACAATGGCAACCCTGTATTATCCGCTTCCTGACGGGCGGGGGATCGCATGTGCCGCCAGGCTGGTCAGTTTTGACGGACAGACGCCCCAGCAGCTTGCTATGGGGCTGATCAACGCAGTCAGTTCCGTGAGAAAGAGCACGACGGGGGGACAAGGTTTTCCGGAACTGAGAGAGCTGCTGCTGCACGATCCCGTAACAAGCGAACTGGAGGAAGGCGGGAGACTGATTACCCTGAGCCTGTCGGAGGACGCTGAGGACAGGCTGACGGCAGGAGGAGCGGATCTGGCCTGTACGGTTGCCGCGCTGACCTATACGCTGACGACTTTTATTCCCGGAATTGCCGCGGTGTGCATCCGCATCGGCGATAAACCGATTGCGGAACTGCGCACGGATCACTTTGATACCGTGACCGCATTGGGCGGACTGGTCAGGAGAAATATGGTTTCATCCTTTCTGATGGGCAACGCAACCGTATATTTCGCCCGGAACGGGATTCTCTGTGAATGTGAGCGGCCGGTTGACAGGCAACTGGCAGACAATCCCAGAGCGCAGCTTTGCGCACTGATGGATGGGCCGGACGGACGGGAACAGGCGGAGGATATTGTTGCGACGCTGCCCGGAAATGTGCAGGAAGATGACATCCTGGGCATCCGGGCGGAGGGCGATACGCTTCTGGTGAATCTGAGCGAGGGTTTCCGATCAGAGATCCAGGGAATGGGTAAGGAAGCGGAAACGCTGATCTGTTACAGCATGGTCAATACTCTGTGCAGGAATACCGGGATGAAACGGGTTTGTTTCTTTTTTGAAGGCGACCAGGTGGAAACGATCGCCGGCACAATCTACTGGGCCGGCGAGTTCCTCTACAACGTCGGGCTGGCGGAAAAAGGTTTGGGATAAAAGAAGAGGGTACTTATCTGATAAAAAGAACCGGGATGAATTGTTCATTTTGCGTTCATATTCCTGACAAAAAGCACTGATATACTCACCTCGAAAACCGAAAGGAGGTTTTTGAGATGAGAAAGATCATGAATCGTAAATTTCTGGGACTGATGGCACTGGCGCTGGTGTGCGTGTTTGCGGGAACGGTGATCGGAACAACGCTTCCGGCAACCGCGGATGAGCAGAAGGTCATCCTGACCTCTCCCTTCACGGACGCGATCGCGGAAGTCCGCGACAGCGTGGTCGGCGTAAACAATTACCAGATCGTGAACAACTACGGTAGCTACGGATATGATTTCCCCTGGAGCTATTTCGGATTCGGAAACGGCTACGGAAACGGATACGGAAACGGATACGGATACAACCAGCCGGATTCCGGGGAGGAAGTCAAGTACGGAAGCGGCTCCGGCGTGGTGATCGCGAAAGATTACGTGCTGACCAACTACCATGTGGTGGATGATGCCCACAGCCTGAAGATTTCCATCGGCGAAGACGAGAAGAATCTTTACGACGCGACGGTAGCCGCCTTTGACGAGGATAAGGACGTAGCGGTACTGCATGTGCCCGGATTACCTCTGGATCCTGTTGAACTTGGCGACAGTGACGCCCTGCAGATCGGCGACTGGGTTGTGAACATCGGTAATGCGATCGGCTTTACCGGCACGGTAACCGCGGGTATTGTTTCCGGTATCAACCGTGAGATTGAAGGAGACAATAACTCTGTAGACAAATACGGCCGGGCAAGCAAGGTGGTCAACAAAATGATCCAGACCGACGCAGCGATTAACAGCGGCAACAGCGGCGGCGGCATGTTCAACACGGCAGGTCAGCTGGTCGGTATTCCGACGCTGAAATATATCGGTACCCGCTACAGCAGCAATGCGACCGTCGAAAGTATCGGTATGTGCATCCCGATCAACGAAGCCAAGGAAGTTATCGAAAAGGCGCTGAACGGAGAAGGGACCGAGCCCGCGAAAGCCGGCGAAGAAGCAAAGACAGAAGGAGCCGGTAAAGGCCTGACAGGTAAACCCCGCATGGGCGTGACTGTGTCAACGGTCAGGGATACCCAGGGCATGCTGCCCAGAGGAGTTTACGTTGCCGAAGTTGAAAAAGACAGTCCTGCCGAAACGGCCGGACTTCAGGTCGGAGACATCATGGTGGAAATCAACGGCGAAGTAATCACCAGCGTGAGCCAGGAAGTCGAGATCATCGGCAAACTGAATGAAGGCGATGAGGTTACCGTGAAGGTGTTCCGTCCTGCTCAGGTTGTGGACGGGCAGATTAAGAGCACTGACGGTGAATATGTTGATCTGACAGTGAAACTTGCGGTGATTGACGCGATTGCTCAGTAAAACGAACAATGAAAAGCTCCGGGCCGAACGGCCCGGAGCTTTTTAGCGGCTAGCGGTCAGACGAGGCGGATGCCGGCGAGCATCTGCTCGTTGTTGTAACGCTTGATCAGCGCGTGGATCCTGTCATAGGGGTTGAGAAGCTTGCTCAGGCTCCGGTCATGGTTCAGGGTGGCGATGATATAGGAAATGTATTTGCTCATATCCGCTTCGATGAACCATTCGGTTTTTGCCAGCTCAGGCTTCCGGTAGGTCAGGTTGGTGGTAATCACGCGGTCGATAATCCCGTCGCGGTAAGCTTTCTCGAAAATTTCAATCCCGCTGGTGAACAGGGCGAAGGTACAGCCGGCAAAAATCCGGTTGGCTTTACGCTTTTTCAGTTCCCTGGCCAGGTCAATAATGCTTTCGCCGCTGCCGATCATATCATCCGCGACGAAAACATCTTTCCCCTCCACGCTGTCACCCAGGTATTCATGGGCAACGATCGGGTTACGCCCATTCACAATCCGGGTATAATCGCGCCGCTTATAGAACAGGCCCATATCCAGCCCCAGAACGGAGGCATAGAAGATATTGCGGTCAATGGCGCCTTCGTCGGGGGAAACGATCATCATGTGCTGTTTATCAATCCGCAGGGTCTTATCTTTTTTCAGCAGAGCCTTGAAGATCTGATAGCTGGGCATGATGCTCTCAAACCCGGTGGTCGGGATCGCGTTCTGAACGCGGGGATCATGGGCGTCAAAGGTGATGATGTTGGCAACGCCCATGTTTTCCAGCTCCTGCAGGGCCATGGCGCAGTCCAGACTCTCCCGGGAGGCACGGCGGTGCTGCCGGCCTTCGTAGAGCATCGGCATAATGACGGTGACGCGTTTCGCTTTACCGCCCATGGCGGCGATAATGCGCTTGAGATTGGCAAAATGCTCGTCCGGACTCATCGGGACGCGCTGCCCGAACATCTCATACGAAACGTTATAGGCACCCGGATCGCAGAGGATATACATATCATACCCGCGGATGCTTTCTTTGATCATACCCTTGGCTTCACCATTGCCGAAGCGGGGGCAGGTAACATTTATCAGAAAATCCTGGCGTTCGACGCCGGGGGTAGTTCTCATATCTCCAGGCTCGGATTCTTCAGCATGATCCTGCCATTTTTTCAGCCAGCTGTTGACTTTTTCGCCTATCTCTTCCGTGCCCGGCATTGCGATCAGCCCCAGAGGGCCGACGGGATAAGTCAGAAAAGAGTCCTTGTTCCATGTGCTGACGAAATCAGTCATACGTACCTCCTTCGAGGGTCGGTAGCAACACGTACAGAGAGAGTATACTCTCTTTTTTGCCAAAAGAGAAGCGAGAAAATGGTCGTTTCTGTTCCTTTTTACAACATGGAGAGGGAGTTAAGAGAGCGTTGAGAGAGGGAAAAGGATAAAAGTTGCGCCGCGGGAAAGATTAAATTATAATGATATATCATGGCCGAAAGGAAATGAGGGAAGAACATGAGCCTGAAAAGATGGGGAAGCCTGGTGCTCTGTATCCTGCTTCTGGGCGTGCTGAGCGGATGCGCGGCAGCGGAGGAAGAAACAGTGACCTACCGCAGTATCACGGTGAGCAAGAATACGGAAGAAGTGGATCTGGGAACACTGGGAATCATGCAGTGGGGCCCGTTCTATGATTTTCTCGGCCAGCTTCCCAACCTGAAGAAAGTGGACATGTTCAACACGGTGCTGAACCTTCAGGTATATAACAAGCTGAATGAGCTTTTCCCGGACGTGGACTTCGGATGTCAGTTCCGTTTCGGCAAGCGCAGACTGCGGACGGATGACACGGCCTTTTCCACACTGTGGAGTGAGGGAGAACGTAAATTCAAGTATGATGAGATTTCCATGCTCAGCTGGTGCCGGAATCTGTATGCCCTGGATATCGGACATAATCCGGTGAAAAAGCTGGATTTTCTGTATGACCTGCCGGAACTGAGAGTACTGATCGTGGCCATCTGTGACGTGACAGATATCACGCCGATCGCGAGTCTGAAGCATCTGGAATATCTGGAAATCTTTCATAACCGGATTACGGATATCTCCTGCCTGAAAGGGCTGGACCATCTGATGGATCTGAATCTGGTGAAGAACAAAGTGAAAGACCTGAGTCCGCTGATGGAAATGAAGAGCCTGAAACGACTGTGGATCCATCTGGCTGACGTGGACAATCCTGCCATGCCGGACGCTGCGACCCTGAAAGCGCTGCAGGAGGCGCTGCCGGACTGCCATATCGACGCGGAGTCAACCTCCACAGCCGGCGGCTGGCGCAAAGGCAGCTCTCACTATGAAGTGATCCAGAGAATATTCGGAACAAAGGTCTACGAGCCGTTTGAGGATTCGGACCCGGAGAATATGCCGGAGCCCTGGCGGAGCGAGCATCTGAATCCAAAGAAGCAGGAAGGGGACACATGAGAAGAACTGAACGTTTCTTATCCGTCCTGGCGTGTGTTCTGTCAGTGCTGCTGCTGGCCGGATGCCTGCCGGCGGCAGCCGGTGCGGAAACCATACAGGAATGCCACCGCGTGACCAATACCGCATCGGAGACGAAACAGGAAAACGGATCCCGGGTCAAGGTGTGGCAGGTGGACACAGCCCATCCCGCAGTCTCGGAAGAAGTAAACGGTATTGCCGCGGAATGGGCGGAAGAACTGGGACCGAACCTGGAGCAGGCGCAGAATAACGGAAAGAAGAACAGCCGCCTGGACGCTGAGATTCGATACAGCCGGACAGGCTTGCACTGGATGAGTTTCCTGATTCAGGCCAGGACGACGTATCACCAGGAACTGAAAGCCCAGCGGTTTACGACCCGGACCTATGACATGGAGACCGGGGAACGGATCCTGATGACAGACCTGTTTGACGATGATGAGGAAACCTGGCAGATGTTGAGCGACCGGGTTCGCCAAACGCTGACGGATTACTGGCCGGAGGAGGAACCGGACGCGGAGAAGCTGGACAAGCTATGCAGCCGCTCCGCCCTGGAAGAAGCGGAGTTTACGCTGCACGGGATGTCGCTGGTGCTGCACTATCCGGCGGAAAACCTGTATCCCGGACACTATACGCTGATGGAAGTACCGTTCTATTATCCGGAGATCCGGCCCCTGATGACCGAGAACGCGATGATGGAGACGGATAACCTGACATATTATAAAACCTGTGCACTGACCTTTGACGACGGGCCGAGCGCCTCCAAAAACACATCACTGGTGTTGGATGCCCTGATGGAGACCGGAGCGAGAGCTACTTTCTTTGTGATCGGCAACCGGATAAAGGATTACCGGTGGTTTGTACAGCGGGAGCATGACGAAGGCCATGCGGTTGCCTCCCATAACTGGCATCACGGCAATGTAAACAAATCCACGCCGGCGGCGCTGCGGGCGATGCCGAAGAAAGTCAATGCTTCGATGATCAAAGCGATCGGGATTCCGGTGCGGTACGATCGGGTGCCGGGCGGACTGTATCCCAAGATGGTCAAATCAAAGGTCGGCTGGTCCTATATTCAGTGGAGTCTGGATACCTATGACTGGCGCGGAGGGAAAACAGCTGAGGTCATGCAGAAAGTGCGGAAAAAGCTGCATGACGGGGATATTATCCTTTGCCACGACACGAAGGACAACACGCCGGAATCAGCCCGGCAGATTATCCGGTATCTGGAAGAACAAGGATATATGCCGCTGACGGTTGACGAGCTTTTTGCGAAAGACGGGGTGGAGTTACAGCCTGACACTGTGTATTTCCGCTGTGATCAGGGGGAAACAAGTATCAGAAAAGATTAGGACCGGCGATTATCGCCGGCCTGTTTTCTTTTTCTCCTTGATTTCGTACATGAGGGCGTCGGCGGCTTTGATACAGTCACTGATGGGACGGCGTTCCGCCGCGTCGGATTTGATTACACCCAGGGACAACCCCAGATGATAGGGCATACCGGAAGACTGATTGTATTCCTTTACCGATGCCTGAAGCTTTTCCGGAAGGACTTCGTTCCGGCCGGTATCGATGAGAATGAACTCATCTCCGCCGTAACGCATGATGAACGCATCGGGAGAGGCGGCAGAACGCAGGAGATCTGCTGTTACCTTCAGGGCCTGATCTCCGGCTTCGTGCCCGTGTTTATCGTTGATGGTCTTCATATTGTCCAGATCGATGAAAAGAATCTGGACGCTGCCTTCGGCGGCCAGGAGATTGTCATAGAACTGCTGGCCGAAGCGCGAAAGCCCGAAACGGTTGTAAAGCCCGGTCAGCGCGTCATGGACATACAGATCGTCCAGGGTATCGTTCAGGGTCTGCAGGAGGCATTTTTTCCGCACGTTTTCAAAGGCGATTTCCAGAAAGTTGAAGATGCTTTCATGCAGATTCAGCTTCGCTGCGGTGCAGATCCCGTTCAGTGCGATATAACCGATGGAATAGGTGCTGTAGTGCAGAGGGTAGAACATCAGGAAATGTTCCCTTTGCATGACGGAGTCAGGAAGCAGGTTTGAGGTGGGGAAAAGAATGAATTCCGGATCATTCCCGTCGGGATTCGGGAGCGCCATGGTCGTGTCAAAATGTTTGGCTTTGTCGGGCCAAAGGCTCTTGTCATAATTATTGAAGTAATATTGATTCACGCAGGGATAGATCTTGTCACACCCGAAAATACGGTTATTCCGGCTGATGATCAGCAAAAGGTCCTGCAGGTCGGAAGCTTCGAAGAGGTCTTCAGCCATCTGATCCTGCTGGATATAGAAGTTCTGCAGGAAACGGGTCTGCTGGAAATACAGATCCCGGATCATGCTGCTCCGCGGCGTATTATGACAGCCGCAGGATTCCGAACAGATCAGTTCAAAACTGAACGGGAAAGCAGTGCGATCTTCCTCGCCGCGGATGATCTTCATGAGCACATCCGCCGCGTAATAATCCATGCGGCAGTTGTCGGCATGCACGGTGGAAAGACGGGGGCTGGAAAGCTCCGCACTGTTCAGATTGTCAAAGCCGGAGATCAGCACCTGGCCGGGGATGCGGACGCCGCCTTCCTGAAGGGTTGCCATCAGGCCGATCGCCATTTCATCATTAGCGCAGACAAAGGCGTCAGGCAGGGGATACTTTTCCCGAAGCCACATTTTTCCGACGTTGATCCCGTCGGCGGTACGCCAGGTACAGCGGATCACTTCCACGTTTTCTTCCGGGATCCGGTTATCCCTGCACGCGGCCATAAAGCCATCCAGACGCTGATGCCCTTCAGGACATTCGTTATCCATGATACCGGTCAGGTAGACCAGGCGGCGGGCACCGTGTTCGCGGATCAAGTGCTCAGCCATGGCATACTGGGCTTTTTCGTTGTCGAAGTAAACCATGGCGCAGCCCGCAAGCTCGCAGCCGATGGAAACGGCGGGGATTCCGGCGTCAGTGATCGCTTTTTCGACGTTCTGCCGCGCCTGGCGGAGAACGATCTGGTTAGCCTGTACGAGCAGCCCGTCGAACTGCTCAAGATCCGGCAGACCGAAGATCGCGTATTCACTTCGGTCTTTTTCATTACCCAGATCCTTGCCGAAACAGTCGAAAACGCAGATCTGAACGTTCGGATGATCTTCCGTATACTGCTTCAGCCCATGGAGAGTCTTCTCCACGAGCTCGTAGTTCCAGTCCACGGTCAGGAATGCGATGCGGTACAGGTCCTTGTTTGTTTTCATCTTTAACACCCGCAAAAAGTCGGTGAATAAATACAGTATGATAAAATATGTATAGTCATTTTAAACAATTACCGGGCGTTTGTCAATCTGTGGGAATATGCCGGAGAAAAACCTGAAAAAGGGGGCCGGCACTATGCAAAACGAGGTAAAGATGGTATACTACTATATTGATTCAGTCTGCAATTTATGAAGGATTTCAGACGGAAAGGTGACATGAGAATGAGAAGAAGAATTCCGGCTTTGTTGCTGGCGGTCCTGATGCTGATGAGCACCGCGGCGGGAGAGAGCGCCCTGCGCGGATATAACAAGGAAGACGGGTATGTTTATCTGCATCTGGGACAATATCCGCAGACGGAGGACGGCGGGATCGAGCCGATTCTCTGGCGCGTGCTGACGGTGGACGACGAAAAGGCATATCTGCTGAGCGAATACATCCTTTTTGCCCGGGCGATGCATACAAGCCGAAAAGAGTATGAAAAATTCGGCGGTGACTTTGCGCAGACGGAACTGTGTCATTACCTGAACACGACATTTGCAGAGCAGGCCTTCACAGAAGAGGACCTCAGCATGCTGCTCGAATGTGAGGATTACGGCAAGGTCTTCCTGGTGACACGGGACGAGATGAAGGACAAGAAGATCGGCCTGAGCACCACACTGGAAGGATCCACCAATCCGAAGAAGATCGAGGCAAACCCCGGTGTCCGTGCCTGGGGAACCGAATGGGCAATCAAGAACAACGGATATCCGGTATCGGAGTATCCGGATCCCAAGGCCAAAATCCGGAATGCTACAGATACGGCGAACATCACCGTGGGGGAAAAACGGCTGTACGTATTCATGGCCAAGTTCGGCGCATGCAGTCCCTGGTGGGGCCGGTCTCCGGCCAAATCCCACGCTGACCAGTGTGTGTGTACCAAGGACGGCGGGCAGATCGGCCGGATTGAAGTAGGCCGGGACAACGAAGGAGTGCGTCCCGCACTGTATCTGGCAGAGGGCAGCTATGAAATTGTTTCCGGATCGGGAACAAAGGACGACCCGTTCGAGATTGCGCCGGCAGGTGCCGCAGAATAAAGGAGGAAACCACCATGAAGGGAAATACAGTTCGCTGGATTATTGCCGTGCTGATGCTGCTGGCGCTGACGCTGGGAATGAGCTGCCCGGCGATTGTTGAGGCGGAGGGAAAGAAGCTCCCGCTTGACTTCACCGTGGGCGGCAGCAAGACGGACAAAGCCGACTGGGAATACGACGGCAAAACGCCTATCGGCTACAAGGACGACACGATCGAGGTGACCGCGGTGAAGGGAAGCGTGACGCTGCCCGGAGCCAGCAAGCGGAAAAAGAACGTGAAACATGAGACCTGGGTGGTCCGTATCAAAATCCAGGACGCGACACAGCTGCGTACGGCGGTGAGCAAGGACACTTACAAGGGCGGCGGACAGGCAAATGCGGAAGACATCGCCAAGAGCAAGAACGCGGTAGCGGCGATGAACGGCGACTTCTTCAAATACGAAAAGGACGTTGGCTACGTGGTGCGCCAGGGCGAACTGGTCCGGGACGCGTCGGACAACAAGCGGGTTGTTTTCGACATGCTGCTGGTGGACAGCGAGGGCGATTTCCATGTGATCCCCGGCGCGGACACAGCCAAGGTCGAGGCTTTCGCGGCGGAAACGCTGGTGCCGGAGGGACGGACGATCCTGGATACCTTTAATCTGGGACCGGCCCTGATTGTGGACGGCGAGGTTCAGGATATCGCTGCCTCCGAAGCGGCGCAGCAGGGAAGATATCAATGGAAATACCCGCAGCAGCGGATCGCGCTGGTGCAGACCGGGCCGCTGGAATACGCGATTGTGGAAGTGTTCGGCAGGACGGACGGAACGGCGGGCATGACGCTTGAAGAGTTTGCGGATTATATCAAGGAACAGGTGCCGGATGCCGTTACGGCCTACAACTTCGATGGCGGCGGATCCACCAACCTGATCCTGAACGGAAAGAAAATCCACAAGACCCCGGGGCTGCGGGAAATCACGGATATCATTTATTTCGCATCCGCCAAGGAGTAAACAATGGAACCGATCAGACTGGGGTCCCTGACCCTGTATCCCTTCGGGCTGCTGATGGCGCCGCTGATCCTGGGCGCGCTGGTATTGATTGCGTACAGCATGAAGAAGGCCGGGCTGAAAAACGGAACGGCTTCCTGGTTCGCCGTGCTATCGATTCCGTTGTGTTTTGTGTGCGGACATCTGGGCTACTGCGTGTTCATCGTTGACCAGATGATCGGCAGTGAGGATTTCGGCATGCTGATCCGTGTACGCGAGGGCGGCTTCCTGTTATGGGGCGCACTGGCCGGCGGTCTGCTGGCGGCGCTGCTTACGGGAAAGATCACCGGCCAGCCGACCGGCCGGATCTCAGACAGGACCATCGTGGCAGCCTGTCTGCTGATTGCAGCGGGACGGATCATCTGCGGACTGATCTTCAAGGACCAGGGGACGGGGATGACGCTGGAGGACTGGTTCAACACCGAGTGGATGGATCCGGAAGAAGCGGACTATACGAACCGGTTCAGCCTGTTCGCGCTGGAGAATTACAGTTTTTTTGAGCGGTTTCCCTTTGCGGTGCAGAACTACTATGAGGAATGGTGCTGGGCGGTTTTCGTGCCCGAAGCGCTGTGGGCCTGCGTGATCGCGCTGATTACGGGGCGGTGCCGGGCAAAAGATGGCGGACGGACGACGCTGTTCCTGATCCTGTACAGCTGCGGACAGATTGTGCTGGAGGCGATGCTGCGCGGCGAGGTGCTGCATCTGCCCTGGCTGGGCTTTGTACGGGCCAACCAGGTGCTGTGCGCCATCGCGCTGGTGGCGGTTATCTGCGTATGCCTGAAACATCTGCAAAAAGAGGAACGCGGAAGGACGGCGCTGATCTGCTTCGCACAGGTGATTCCTGCGACGGGAATTGTGGTTGCGATGGAATTTGCAGCGCTGGAAAAGAAGATTTCCCTGATCGAGACCTGGCCGGCGGATGTCTGCTTCCTGATTATGGGACTGGCCTGCCTGTGGATGGGACTGGCCGTGCACAGGCTCTGGAAAAAGGCTTATGCTTTACATGCGGGGAATACTTTGGTAGAATCATAAACGGGACAAAAGGGTGAAAACTGCATAAGGACCACAAATAAACGTGAAAGGAGTCGTCCAGCAGTGAAAAATACATTTCGCGGCGGCGTACATCCCGCAGGACACAAGGAACTGAGCCGGGAAAGCCGTCTGCGCCTCTTCGACCCGAAGGGGGAGATGGTTTTCCCGCTCAGTCAGCACATCGGCAAACCGGCCAAACCGGTGGTACAAAAGAATGATGAGGTGAAGGTGGGCCAGCTGCTTGCCGAAGCGGACGGGTTTATTTCCGCACCGATTCATTCCAGCTGCTCCGGGACGGTCAAGGCGATTGAGAAGCGCCGGGTGATCGGCGGCGCCCTGGCTGACTGCATTGTGATCAACAACGACGGGCAGTTCACCCCCTTTGCCGATTACTCGAAGCGGCAGGATGCGAACAAACTCTCCAACCAGGAGATTATCAAACGCGTTCAGAAAGCCGGCGTGGTCGGTCTGGGCGGCGCGGGTTTCCCGACCTGTGTAAAGCTGCAGCCGAAAAATCCGGACGCGATCGAATACGTGATTGCCAACGGTGCCGAATGCGAACCTTATCTGACCTGCAACGATCAGATGATGCGCATTCATTCCAACGAGATTGTCGAAGGCCTGGAGCTGGTGCTGCGGATCTTCCCGAACGCGGAAGGCGTGATCTGCATCGAGGACAACAAGCCGGAAGCGATCGAGGCGATGAAGCGGGCGGCATCCGGCAAGTCCCGGATGAGCGTGAAGGCGATGGTCACCAAGTATCCGCAGGGCGGCGAGCGCAGCCTGATTCAGGCGGTGGCCGGGGTGGATTTCCCGACGGCCCAGCTGCCGGCGGACGTGGGATGCATCGTGCAGAACGTCGGCACCCTGTACGCGATCCAGCGGGCGGTGCTTTACGGTGAACCTCTGTTCAGCCAGTGCTTCACGCTTACTGGCGAGGCGGTGGCCAACCCCGGAAACTACATCGTCCGGGTGGGTACGAGTTTTGCAGAGCTGCTGGAGGAAGCCGGCGGCCTGAAGGACGGTGCGGAGATGAAGAAGGCGCTGTGCGGCGGCCCGATGATGGGCATTGCCCTCGGCAGCCTCGATATCCCGATCCAGAAACAGAATAACGGGCTGACGGTGCTGGCGGAAGATCCGGTGGAGGCCGCGGAAGCCCTGATGACCAACTGCCTTCGCTGCGGCCGGTGCCAGACAGTATGCCCGCTGGGCCTGACTCCCCAGCTGATGTGCGATGCGGCGATTGCCGGGGATCTGGAACGGTTTGAAAAGAAACTGTACGGGATGGACTGCATCCAGTGCGGAAGCTGCACCTTTGCCTGCCCGGCCAAACGGCCGCTGACCCCCGTGTTCAAACAGGCGAAGGCAGAAATCCTTGAAAACAGGAAACGGGAAGGAGGCGGTCAGAAATGAATGCGGCAGTAAACACCGTTAATCTGTCATCGGCTCCTCACGTGAGAGATAAATGGACGACGCCGTTCATTATGCGTGTGGTGGCCCTGAGCCTGATGCCTGCCACGATTGTCGGCATTCTGGTTTACGGGTGGAACGCATTCGCCATTGTGGCGCTGTCGGTGATTTCCGCCGTGGCAGCCGAATGGGTCTTCTGCAAGATCTGCCGTAAGCCCAGCACGATCTGGGACGGCAGCGCGGTGGTGACCGGATTGCTGCTGGCCCTGAGCCTCGGGCCGCAGACTCCGCTGTACTGCCCGGTGATCGGTTCCATATTCGCGATTGTGGTCTGCAAGTGCTGCTTCGGCGGCCTGGGCAAGAACTTTATCAACCCGGCGCTGGCTGCCCGGTGCTTCCTGCTGATTTCCTTTGCGAATGCGATGGCCATCAAGCCGGTGATCGACGCGGTGGCGACGGCGACCCCTGTGGGTGCTATGAAAGCCGGTGAGACGGTGAACATCACGAAGATGTTCCTGGGTACGGCGGACGGCGTCATCGGCAGTTCCATCCTGGCGCTGCTGGTCGGCGGACTGCTGCTGTGGAGCCTGGACATCATCCACGGAGAGATCTGCTTCTCCGTGCTGATCGGCTTTACCCTCTTCCTGGGAATCTTCGGCGGGAAGGGGTTTGACGTGAATTATCTGCTGGCGCACCTGTGCGGCGGCGGCGTGGTTATGGGTGCCTTCTTCATGGCGACGGACTACGTGACCAGCCCGGTAAGCAGGCTGGGCCAGTTGATCTACGGCTGCCTGATCGGCGTACTGGGCGGCCTGTTCCGCCTGAAGGGAAACACGGCGGACAGCTTCAGCTACGCGATTATCATCGGCAACGTGTGTACGCCCCTGATTGACACTTATATCGTGCAGAAACCCTTTGCCTACCGGAAGGTCGGGAAGACCCGGAAGACCAGCAAGCAGCCATTCCGGATTCCGAAGCCCGTGATCGCGCTGACGCTGATCGCGGCGATTGCCGGCGTGGCGCTGAGCGGCGTGTTCTCCGTGACGAAGGACAAGATCGAGGAGCAGGAAATCTTCAAACAGTCTGTCGCTTACCGGGAGGTTTGTCCGGAGGCCACGAGCTTCTCTTACAATGACAAAGCACAGGAAATCCTCGGAGATGAAGGAACCGAGACTGACGGCGCGACCATCTATGCCTGCTATGTAGGGAAGAACGACCAGGGCGACCTGGTCGGGTATGCCCTGAGTGTCGGCGCCAAAGGATTCGGCGGACAGGTGATTATGGCGCTGGGGCTGACGCCGGAAGGCAATATTACAGGGATCAACTTTACGGAGCTGAAAGAGACGGCCGGCCTGGGCATGAAGGCTGATGAACCCGAATTCAAAAGCCAGTTCCCGGGCAAGAGCGTGAGCATTGACCTGGTGAAGGGCGCCCCGCAGGATGACAATGATATCAGCGCCATTACAGGCGCGACGGTGACCTCCACCGCGGTCCACAAAGCGGTGAATGCCGGCCTCAACTTCTACGAGACGGTCCTGAAGGGAGGCAACTGAGATGAAAAAATATATCGAACGCCTCTGGAACGGCCTGCTAAAGGAAAATCCGGTGCTGGTGCTGATGCTGGGCATGTGCCCGGCGCTGGCGGTTTCCACCCAGGCAGCCAACGGCATCGGCATGGGCCTGAGCACGCTGGCGGTGCTGGTGCTGAGCAACTTCGTGATCAGTTGCCTGCGGAAGGTGATTCCGGACTCGGTCCGACTGCCCTGCTACATTGTTATCGTGGCCAGCCTGGTGACTGTGACGGAACTGCTGATCAAAGCCTATCTGCCGAGCATCTATGAAGCGCTGGGCATCTATATTCCCCTGATTGTTGTGAACTGTATCATTCTGGGCCGGGCGGAAGCCTATGCCAACAAGCATACCCCCCTGCTCTCCGTGATGGACGGCATCGGTATGGGCCTGGGCTTTACGGTCGCCCTGACGCTGGCCGGCATGATCCGCGAACTGCTGGGCGCCGGTACGGTCTTCGGACTGAGGCTGCTGCCGGAAAGCTTCGGCATGACGATCTTCATTCAGCCTCCGGGAGCCTTCCTGGTCTTCGCGCTGATTATCGCGGTGATGAACGCCATCGGCATCAAGACTCGCCAGCGCCAGCTGGTGGAGAGCGGATGCGACGGCAACTGCTCCCTGTGCAGCACAGCCTGCGAGGAACGGAAAGCGGAACCTGCTGAAGCCGTTAAACCAGCTGAATCCGCCGGAACTGCTTCCGTGCAGAAGGGAGGCGACCAGGCATGAACAATACGAGCCTCATCATGATTATTGTAGCCGGCGCGCTGATCAACAACGTCGTGCTGAACCAGTTCCTCGGCATCTGCTCGTTCCTGGGCGTCAGCAAGCAGATGAAAGCTTCCATCAGCCTGGGCGGCGCCGTGATTTTCGTTATCACGATTGCCTCTGCCGTGGCGAGCCTGCTGTATGACTATGTGCTGAAGCCCCTGGGAATGGACTTCATGAAGACCATCATTTTCATCCTGGTGATTGCGGCGCTGGTGCAGATCGTGGAGATGTTCCTAAAGAAAAAATCCCCCGCGGTCTACAAGGCGCTGGGAATTTACCTGCCCCTGATTACCACCAACTGCGCGGTGCTGGGCGTGGCCCTGACCAATGTGCAGGATGGTTACAACTTTATCGAGAGCGTACTGAGCGGCTTTGGCACGGCGCTGGGTTATACCATCGCGATTGTGCTGCTGGCCGGGATCCGTTCCCGGATCAATGAAAAGGATCTTCCGGCTCCCCTGCGGGGGGCTCCCATCGTGATGATCGCTGCGGCGCTGATGTCCATTGCGTTTATGGGCTTCGGCGGCCTGAAGTGAGAGGAGGGGCTGTAAGATGAATATCATTCTGACCACAACCCTGGTGATCGTGGTGATCGGTGCGCTGGTCGGCGCCGGGCTCGTATTCACGGGCAAGAAATTTGCCGTGAAGGTGGACGAGAAGGAAGTGGCCGTGCGGGAGAAACTGCCGGGCAATAACTGCGGCGCCTGCGGCTTCGCAGGCTGCGACGCACTGGCCGGCGCCATCGCGAGGGGCGAAGCTCCGGTAAACGCCTGCCCTGTCGGCGGTGCTCCCGTGGCGCAGGCCATCGGTGACATCATGGGTGCTTCGGCCGAGACGCTGGAACGCAAGGTGGCCTTCGTGGCCTGCAAGGGCACGTGTGACGTGGCGACGATGCAGGGCAACTATGTGGGCATCAAAGACTGCCGCACGGCGGTGCTCTCCGGCATGAATATTAAGGACTGCACTTACGGGTGTATCGGCTTCGGCTCTTGCACGGAAGTCTGCCCGGAGAAGGCGATCAGCGTGAAGGACGGCGTGGCCGTGGTAAACCGGAAGCGCTGCGTTTCCTGCGGCCTGTGTGTGAAGACCTGCCCGAAGGGCCTGATCTCCCTGATTCCGGAAAGCCGGATCATTCGGGTGCAGTGTGTCAACAAAGATAAGGGCCCGATCGTGAAAAAGTCCTGCAAGGCCGGCTGCATCGGCTGCGGCCTGTGCGCGAAGCAATGCGAGTTTGGCGCCATTGAGTTCAGCGGTACCCTGGCCCGGGTGAACCCGGAGAAGTGCACCCTCTGCGGCAAGTGCGCGGAGAAGTGCCCCGCCAAGGTGATTACCACGACTCCCATATAAGGAGGCGAGAACATGGATTATTTCAATAAGAAACAGTGCACCCGGATTGCGATCTGCCTTGTGCTGGTTGCAGCGATTGTGCTGGCGGTCACCGGCGTTTTCAGCGGCGGAAAGCAGCTGGAATACCAGGACAAAAGTGCTCATGCGGATGAAGGAACCGAAGCCGGCGGAGAAGCTCAGAGCGAAATGCTGCTGGCGATTATGCACTCGATGGACAACGAGGCAAAGAACGACTATGTGACGGATTACCTGAAGCAGGATCCATACCTGGTCAATATTTATGAGGGCTACGGTTTCGCAAAGGACTACGGCAGCGCCAGAAGCCATGCCTATACCCTCGATGACGTGCAGAAGACCGAACGGCCCCACGCGAAGGCTAACTGCCTGACCTGCAAGACCCCGGATATGCACAAGCTGATTGCCGAGCAGGGTGTAAGCGTCTATTCGATGCCTTTTGAAGACGTTATGGCACAGACGACCAACACGGTTTCCTGCTATACCTGCCACGGTGCGGATGACGGGAACAACGGCCAGATGGTCGTGACCCACCAGTATGTGAACGAAGCGCTGGGCGAGAACGTATCGACGATTAATGCCGCTTCGCTCTCCTGCGGACAGTGCCATATCGAGTACTACTTCACGCCGGAAGACAGCGAGGCGATGATGCCCTACCACAGCGTGGAGGAAATGACCCCCGAAGCGATTCTTGCTTACTATGACGGTATCGGGTTCTCCGACTGGGAGCAACCCGGCACGGGCACGAAGATGCTCAAGGCCCAGCATCCGGAACTGGAGACCTGGATCCAGGGCAAGCACGCTTCCATCCTGAGCTGCGCGGACTGCCATATGCCGGTGAAGACCACCGAGAGCGGAATCCAGTATCACGACCATCACCTGGTGAGCCCGCTGAGCAGCGAAGCTATCCTGAACAAGTGCGCGGAATGCCACGGCAGCGGCGAAGCAATTACCGCCCGGGTACGCGAGATTCAGGCGAAGGTCACCGGACGGGAAACGGAGGTCGGCAACCGGCTGTCCGCCCTGAAGGACACGCTGACGAAGGCGGTGGAAGACGGGAAGATGAGCGAAGAGGAACTGGAAGCGGTGCGGAAGCTGCATCGGGAAGCCCAGTGGTTCTTCGACTTTGACTATGTGGAAAATTCCGAAGGCGCCCATAATTCCTCACTGGCGATGCACTGCCTGGATACCGCGGACGAAAAGATTACCGAGGCGCTGGGCCTGCTGGCGGCTGCCGGCGTGGAAGTATCGGCGGATCTGACGGCCGCAAAGCCGGAAGAGGCAGCCGCATCCGACGGCAGCGTCACCGAACAGGGCTTCGGCGGCGACGTGACGGTACGCGCGGTGCTGGGTGAAGACGGAACGATTCAGGAACTGGTTATTGAAACCCCGAACGAGACGGAAGGCCTGGGCAAGCGGGCTTCCGAAGCGGAGTTCATCGAGCAGTTCATCGGCAAGGCCGGTCCCTTCGCTTTCGGCGAGAACGGGATCGAGGCGCTGAGCGGCGCCACCGTGACCTCCACGGCGGCCCTGACCGCCATCAATAAAGCGGCGGAAGGCGGAACCGCGGCACCCGCAGAAGAGACGCCTGCAGAAGAAAAGACGGAAGAGACCGCACCTGAAGCAACAGAAGCGCCTGCCGAGGAGAAGACCGAAGAGACAAAGACGGAAGAGACCAAGACCGAGGAAAAGAAGACCGAGGAAGCCAAAACCGAAGAAAAACCGGCGGAAACTGCCACGGCGGACGGCCAGGTTTACGGTTCTTACCGCCTGACACAGGAGAACAACTTCAGCAAGGTGACCGTGATCATCGGCACGAAGAACGGGCAGATCACTTCCTGCAAAATCCAGAGTGAAGGCGAACAGGACCTGCTGACGGATGAGATCCGGGATGAATGGGCGAAGGCGATTGTCGAAAGCGGCAGCGCGGCCCCGGACGCGATTACAAGCTCCACGCTGACGTTCTCAGTTCAGTCCGTGCAGGATGCGGTAACGGAGATCCTCGCGCAGATGAATGGTGAGGCACCGGCGGCAGAAACGACAGAAAAGGCGGAAACGCCCGCAGAGGAAAAGACCGAGGAAACTAAGGCCGAAGAGAAGCCGGCAGAAGAACCTGCAGCGGAGCCGACGGAAGAACCCGCAGCCGAACCGACGGAAGAACCTACAGCGGAACCGGCGGCAGAACCTACGGTTGAGCCGAAGGAAGAATCTGTGAAGGAAGAAGCGGCCGCCGAAGAAAAAACGGAAGAACCCAAGGCGGAAGAGAAGCCCGCTGAAGCTGAGAAACCTGTGCCGGTTTTTGCCGGATACCGGGCTGATAAGGAAAACGATTTCAGCAAGATCACCGTGATTGTGACAACAAAGAGCGGGAAACCGGTTGATGTAAAGATCCTTTCTTCCGGTGAACAGGATCTGCTGACGGACGAGATCCGGGATGAATGGGCAAAGGCGATTGTCGAAAGCGGAAGCGCGGCTCCGGACGCGATCACCGGCGCGACACTGAAGTTCTCAGCCCAGTCCGTGCAGGATGCGGTAACGGAAATCCTCGCGCAGATGAACGGCGAGGCACCTGCGGCGGAAACGACAGAAAAGGCGGAAACGCCCGCAGAGGAAAAGACCGAGGAAACGAAAGCCGAAGAGAAGCCTGCAGAAGAAGCTGCCGCTGAGCCGACAGCAGAACCCGCAGCCGAACCGACGGAAGAACCCACGATGGAGCCGGCAGCAGAACCTACGGTTGAGCCGAAGGAAGAAACCGTGAAGGAAGAAACGGCTGCCGAAGAAAAGACAGAAGAACCGAAAGCGGAGGAGAAGCCCGCTGAGGCGGAGAAACCTGTGCCGGTTTTTGCCGGATACCGGGCGGACAAGGAAAATGACTTCAGCAAGGTCACCGTGATTGTGACAACAAAGAGCGGGAAACTGGCTGACGTAAAGATCCTTTCCTCCGGCGAACAGGACCTGCTGACGGACGAGATCCGTGACGCCTGGGCAAAGGCGATTCTGGAGAGCGGAAGCGCGGCTCCGGACGCGGTCACCGGCGCGACACTGAAGTTCTCAGCCCAGTCCGTGCAGGAAGCAATGACGGAAATCCTGAGCGAGGCAGCGGTTCCCGGGAAGTAATAACACAGCACACGGAACGTCAGGGACTGTTCTTTTGTTCAACATTTGCGGAACGTCAAAAACCGTCCCTTTGTTCCTGACATCACGGAGACCGCGGAACGCGACAGCAGTCCCGCGGTCTCCCTTGTATATGGGACAGAACCTTGATGAAAAAGATCGGCAGATTTCTTTCCTCCATGCCTTTTGCCATCGGCCTGCTGGTGCTGCTGGCGGCAATCTGCGCCGTCAGTTCGACGATCACACAGGGGCTGAGCTATGAGGCTTATGCCGCGCAGTACGGCGAGCGTACCGCAGGACTGATTATGGCGCTGAGGCTGGACGATGCGTTTCACAGTTGGTGGTTTATCGGGCTGAGTGCTGTGCTCTGCATCAACCTGCTGTGCTGCAACCTGATCCGCCTGCCTTCGCTGCTGAGGCGAAGCCGGGCTTTTGCCGATCCGCAGCGGTGGGCAGCCTCCGGTGCGGGAGAGGCGGAAGCCTATGGCAGCGAGCCCGGGAGGCTTTTCAAGACACTGGGCATGCCGGAGGCGAAAGAAACAGAGACCCCCAAAGGACAGAAAGCGCTGTTTGCCGTACGGCACCGGGCGGGACTCTGGGGCGCCTGGGTCTGCCATCTGGGCATCCTGCTGCTGATCCTCGGCTTTGCTCTGGGGCAGATGACGGGACTACAGTTTACGCTCTATGCTCTGCCGGGACAGACGAAATCGCTGGGGGATACCGGGCTGCAGGTGACGGTAAACGACTTCCGGGCAGAACTGCGGGAAGACGGCTCAGCAGAGCAGTTCACTGCAGACCTGACGGTTTCGGATCCGACGGCGGGAACAACGGAAAACGGGACGGTCAGCGTGAACGCGCCGACGACGCTGTACGGATACAAGTTTTTCCAGAATTCCTACGGCTGGGGCGCGGATATCCGGATTACAAAGGACGGGGAGCCGCTTCAGACGGAAGCGCTTTGCGCGGGGGACTTCCTGCCGGTGAAGGATAAGCCGGAACTGGTTATTTATTTCCAGGCTTTTTATCCGGACTACATCATGGTTGAAGGCAGCGGTCCTTCCACACAGTCCATGCTGCCGAGAAATCCGGCATATCTTTATCAGGTTTACTACCAGAAGCAGCTGCTGGGCATGAATGTGCTGCAGGGAGACGAGAAACTAACGATCGACGAATACGCGGTGACCTTTGAGAATCCCCGGAATTACACCCTGCTGGCCGTGAAACGGGATCACTTTACCTGGCTGGTGCTCATCGGCGGCGTCATCACGCTGCTGGGCCTTGTGCTGGCTTTCTACCTGAGGCCGGCGGCGGTCTGCGCGGTGCAGGAGAAAGACGGGAACTGGCACGTGTACGCTCAAAGTGTCAAGGGCGGCGTGCTGTTCCGGGAAACATTCGAAAAGGCAGCCGGAGAGACCGGATTTGTGATGAAAAACGAAGGAGATTCTTCACTTCGTTCAGAATGATACCGGACGCGAGGAATGAACCAAGACATGGGGGGTATTGACCATGCTTCAGGCGGAGAATGTATTATTCACGATCGTGCTGATCGGCTATTTTGCCGCGACGATCCTGAACTTTGCTTTTGTGATTCTCAAAAAAGAAAAAATCGCGACGGCAGCACTGATTCTGCAGACGGTGATTCTGGTGCTGCATACGGCAGTGCTGGTGCTGCGCGGCATCGGAGCGAAGCGCTGGCCAATGACCAATCAGTATGAGTTTGCGGTGAGCTTTGCCTGGGCGCTTTCCCTGGTGAGCCTGATCTTTATCCGGAAGTATAAGTTCCCGGTGCTGGGTGCTTTCGCAACGCCTCTGATCCTGCTGATGATCGGCTATGCCTCCATGCAGAGCCGCGAGGTGCGGGAAATGATGCCATCCCTGCGTTCCAGCTGGCTGGCTTTCCATGTATCCACGGCGATCATCGCTTACGGTGCTTTCGGGGTGGCATTTGTATTGTCCCTGATTTTCCTGTTCCGCGGACGGATGAAGGAGGACGGCTTCTGGGATCAGCATATCCCGCAGCCGGAAAAGCTGGACATGATCAGCTACCGAAGCGTTTCCCTTGGAATGCTGTTCCTGACGCTGACGATTCTGACCGGTGCGATCTGGGCGGAACAGGCCTGGGGGAGCTACTGGAACTGGGACCCGAAGGAAACCTGGTCCCTGGTAACCTGGATCATCTACGCCATTTATCTGCACCTGCGGCTGCGCAGAGGCTGGAAAGGGAAGACAGCCGCGTGGTTCGCGGTGATCGGATTCGTGTGTGTGATTTTCACCTATATCGGGGTAAACACCTTCCTGCCCGGTATTCACAGCTACGCATAAGATAAGCGGGCTGTCAAATGTTTCGAAAAAGCATTGACAGCCCGCTCAGACTAAGTATTGGGGTTCTTCGGCTATTACTCAACGCCAAGAACTTTGTAATCCTGGGCTTCCACCGCTGCACGCAAAGCTTCATCTTCGACGGGAGCTGCAAGGGTCACGACTGCTGTACCGGCGGTATGGTCCGCCACGGCGCTTTCCACACCGGGAACAGCTTCCAGGGCTTTTCTGACACGTGCTTCACAATGTCCGCACATCATACCTTCTACCTTCAGTGTCTTTGTCATGGTTTTATCCTCCTTTGTTTTTACCGCGGAAACAGCTTCTTCAAGCGCTTCCGCGGGGATTGACTTTTCTTTCCTGTCATGTTTACTGTCATGAGGATTCACCAGGTTCAGCCGCAACGCATTCATGCATACGAAGAAACTGGAGAGCGCCATGGCAGCCGCACCGTACATGGGCTTCATTTCGATTCCGTACAGCCCCATCGCCAGCGGGATGCAGATCGCGTTATAGAAGAACGCCCAGAACAGGTTCTGATGAATATTCCGGATCGTAGCGCGGCTCAGCCGGATCGCTGCGGTCACATCTGTCAGGCGGCTTTTCATCACCACGATATCCGCCGCGTCGATCGCCACGTCCGTTCCCGCTCCGATGGCGATACCGTTGTCCGCGACCGTGAGCGCAGGCGCGTCATTGATACCGTCGCCGACCATGGCGACTTTTCCCAGCGATTTCAGGCTGCGGATCACATCCGCCTTGCCTTCCGGCAGTACACCGGCGATGACCTGATCTGTTTCAGCCTGCGCGCTGATCGCTTTGGCTGTCCGCTCATTATCGCCGGTCAGCATTACGGTCCGGATTCCCATATTCTGTAATTCGCGAATGGCCCGGGCGGAATCCTGCTTGATGGGATCGGATACCGCGATGATGCCGCAAAGCTTT
>Ga0265301_10001802_pt1 | contig 26765 bp, 16 predicted proteins | sample AusTroGonzalo_MG_2_FD_193488 | JGI IMG/M metagenome (GOLD analysis project Ga0265301, IMG submission 193488) | Bovine rumen microbial communities from tropical cattle in Woodstock, Queensland, Australia - Gonzalo_04 | ecosystem: Host-associated > Mammals > Digestive system > Stomach > Rumen ... | reverse complement strand
ACTGGGGCGACACCTACATCCCCGTGAAGGGCATGTCGCTGGGTATGAAGTTCAACAGCGAGGCCAAGGCCCTCGGCTTCAAGGACGGCGATGTCCTCGTGGGCACGGACAAGGGCACGTTCAAGGACTTCAGCGCCGACCTCTATCGCGACATCAGCGAGGCCAAGCGTGTCGACATCATACGCGACGGCAAGCAGTTGTCGCTGTCGCTGCCCGGCGACCTGAACCTGCTCAACATGCTGAAGTCTGAGCCCTCGTTCGTACGTCCGCTGCTGCCTGCAGTCATCGACAGCGTGATTCCTGAGACACCCGCTGCAGAGATTGGTCTGCAGAAGGGCGACAGACTGGTGGCCATCAACGGCAAGGCCGTCGACTCCTACAACGAGTTTACCGACCAGATTGGCGTGCTCGGCGATGTACTCGCTGCTGCCAAGACGCCTGCCGACAGCCTGAAAGTACGACAGACGACCATCGTCTACGAGCGCAACGGCGCGAAAGACACCACCGACGTGGTGCTGACTGCCGACCTGAAGATTGGCTTCGTAGCAAAGGCACTGGCCGACATCTATAAGCCCTACACCCGTGAGTACGGATTCTTCGAGAGCATTCCTGCTGGCATCAAGTACGGCTGGAACGTGCTGGCCAGCTATGTGGACGACATGAAGTACGTCTTCACCGCTGACGGCGCCAAGTCGCTGGGTGGCTTCGGAGCCATCGGAAGCCTGTTCCCACCCGTCTGGGACTGGTACCTGTTCTGGAAGATGACGGCGTTCCTGAGCATCATCCTCGCCTTCATGAACATCCTGCCCATTCCCGCTCTCGACGGTGGTCATGTGCTGTTCCTGCTCTACGAGGCCATCACACGCCGCAAGCCCTCTGAGCAGTTCATGATTCGCGCCGAGTACGTTGGCTTCGGCATCCTGATACTGCTGATGGTTGTCGCCAACCTCAACGACATCCTCCGCTGGCTGGGTTATATGTAAGAAGTAAGAAGTAAAAGTTAAGAATTAAGAGTTAAGAGGTGCCTGCTTCAATCATTGTTCCCCAGGAGTGGAACCAGTTCTACCTGAAGGACGTGTCGTTTGTCAACCTCATGACACGACGCATCTTCAACGTCCTCATCGTGGCCAATCCCTACGACGCCTTTATGCTCGAGGATGACGGACGCATCGACGAGAAGATTTTCGATGAGTACATGGAACTCGGCATGCGCTATCCGCCCTCGTTCACGCAGGTATCAACGACCGAGGAGGCCAGTGCCGTACTGAAAACCACCGACATCGACCTGGTTATCTGTATGCCGGGTAATGCCGACAACGATGCCTTTACCGTGGCCCGCGAGGTCAAGGCCGCCCACCCGGACATTCCCTGCGTGGTGCTGACACCATTCTCGCACGGCATCACCAAGCGCATTCAGGACGAGGACATGTCAGTCTTCGACTATGTCTTCTGCTGGCTCGGCAACACCAACCTCATCATGTCCATCATCAAACTGTTGGAGGACAAGATGAACATCGACCACGATATCAGCGAGGCCGGCGTGCAGATGATTCTGCTCGTTGAGGATAACATCCGCTTCTACTCCTCGGTGCTGCCTAACCTCTATAACTATATCCTCGCGCAGTCGAAGCGTTTCTCTACCGAGGCCCTGAACCCCCACGCTGCCGCCCAGCGCAAACGTGGCCGTCCCAAGGTGGTGCTGGCCACTAACTACGAGGAGGCGATGGCACTCTACGAGAAGTATCACGAGAACACCCTTGGTGTCATCTCCGACACCCGCTTCCCCATGAAAACGGTGCCGGGACGTCTGAGCCACGTCGAAGAGGGCGACCCCGAGGCCGGTCTGAAGCTGTTGCGCGAGATTCGTCAGCGCGACGAATACGTGCCCCTCATCCTCGACTCCTCAGAGACCATCAACGCAGAGAGGGCCAAGGCCGAGGGTTTCCATTTCATCGATAAGAACTCGACGAAGATGAACGTCGATCTGCACCACCTCATGGAGGAGCACATGGGCTTTGGCGACTTCGTCTTCCGCGACCCTGTCACCAAGGCCGAGGTGGCCCGTGTCTCCAGTCTGAAGGAGTTGCAGGATAACATCTTCAAGATTCCAGCCGACTCACTGGCTAATCACATCCGCCGTAACCACATGAGCCGCTGGCTCACGGCCCGTGCCATCTTCCCCGTGTCGGCCTTCCTCAAGCATGTCACATGGCACAAGCTGCAGGATGTCGATGCCCACCGTCAGATTATCTTCGATGCCATCGTCCAATACCGTCGCATGAAGAACATCGGTATCGTGGCTGAGTTCGACCGTCTGAAGTTCGACCGCTACGCCCACTTCGCCCGTATCGGCGAGGGCTCGCTCGGTGGCAAGGGACGTGGTCTGGCGTTCCTCGACAAGGTCATCAAGCACCATCCCGAACTGAACCAGTTCGAGAATGCAGAAGTGAGCATCCCGAAGACCGTCGTTCTCTGCACCGACTTCTTCGACGAGTTCATGGACAAGAACAACCTGTGGTCCATCGCCCTGAGCGATGCCGACGACGAGGTGATTCTGCAGCACTTCCTCAAGGCACAGCTGCCCGACTCGCTGATTGCCGACTTCTTCACCTTCTTCGATGCCATCGACGCACCTATCGCCGTGCGCTCCTCATCGCTGCTTGAAGACAGCCACTACCAGCCTTTCGCTGGTATCTACTCCACCTACATGATACCCCGTCTCGACGACAAGTACGAGATGCTGCGCATGCTGGCCTGCGCCATCAAGAGTGTCTATGCCTCCGTCTATTACAAGGATTCGAAAGCCTATATGCTGGCCACGCAGAACGTCATCGACCAGGAGAAGATGGCGGTCATCTTGCAGGAAGTCATCGGTCAGCAACACGGCGACCTCTACTACCCCACGTTCAGTGGCGTACTGCGCTCGCTGAACTACTACCCCATCGGCGACGAGACCGCTGAGGAGGGTATCGCCTCGCTAGCGCTGGGACTGGGCAAGTATATCGTTGATGGCGGACAGACACTGCGTGTCTCACCCTATCATCCCACACAGGTGTTACAGACCAGCGAGATGGAGACGGCGCTGCGCGAGACACAGACCCGTTTCTATGCCCTCGACATGGCTCACGTCGGCGACGATTTCAAGGTCGATGACGGCTTTAATATAAGAAAGGTACGCGTGAAGCAGGCCGACGAAGACGGTGCCCTCACCCACATTGCCTCGACCTTCGACCCCGTCGATCAGGTCATTCGCGACGGCATCTACGAGGGAGGCCGCAAGATTATCTCTTTCTGTGGTGTTCTCCAACACGGTGTCTTCCCCCTGCCCGAGCTTCTGCAGATGTCGCAGCAGTTTGGCTCCGACGCCATGAAGCGCCCAGTCGAAATTGAGTTTGCCTGCAACCTACACCCTACAGACAACCCTCAGCGCCCAACCGGTCAGCTCTACCTGCTCCAGATACGTCCCATCGTCGACTCCAAGCAGGTGCTCGACGAGGACCTGCTACAGATTCCCGATGAGCAGTGTCTGCTGCGCAGCTATAACTCGCTGGGGCACGGCATCTCCGAGGATGTTACCGACGTTGTCTATGTCAAGACAGGCGATGACTTCACCGCTGCCAACAACCCCACCATCGCCTCGCACATCGAGCGCATCAACCAACGTTTCCTCGAAGAGGGCAAGAACTACGCCCTCATCGGCCCTGGCCGTTGGGGCTCCAGCGACTATTGGCTAGGCATTCCTGTCAAGTGGCCCCATATCTCTGCTGCCCGTGTCATCGTCGAGTCAGGTCTGAAAAACTACCACGTCGACCCCTCGCAGGGCACCCATTTCTTCCAGAACCTCACATCGTTCGGTGTCGGTTACTTCACCATCAACACCTATACCGGTGACGGCATCTTCCAGCAGGAAGTGCTCGACCAGATGCCTGCCATCGAAGAGACGGAGTACGTGCGCCACGTGCGCTTTGAGCGTCCGCTGAAGATTATGATGGACGGCAAGCGACAGCATGGCGTAGTGCTACTGCCGGGAAAAATTGAAAAAATGAAGAATTGAAGTTAAGATTTAAGGTCAAATGATACAGCTTTTCATAGATAAGAAGGTGATGTATGTCCACGGCTTCGCCAGCAGTGGACAGTCGGGCACTGTGACCCGTATTCGCGAGGCCCTGCCCCAAGCCACCGTCATAGCGCCCGACCTGCCCATCGAACCCGAGGCGGCGATGGCACTCTTGCGTGAGGTGTGCGCCAGCGAACAGCCTGACCTTATCATCGGCACCTCCATGGGGGGCATGTATGCCGAGATGCTCCGTGGCTACGACCGCATACTCGTGAACCCAGCCCTCCGCATGGGCGATACGATGAAGGAGCACGGCATGATTGGTGCCCAGCACTTCTCTAATCCGCGACAGGACGGTGTGCAGGACTTTATCGTCACCAAGGCACTCGTCAAGGAGTACAAGGAGATGACCGACCAGTGCTTCGCCGGCATCGACGACGAGGAGCAACACCGTGTCTGGGGCCTCTTCGGCGACGAGGACACCACCGTCAACACCTACGACCTGTTCCGTGAGCACTACTCACAGGCCGTCCGCTTCCACGGTGAGCACCGCATGAACGACAACTCCTTCATGCACAGCGTCATACCCGTCATCCGCTGGATTGACGACCGTCAGCAGCAACGCATCCGTCCCATCATCTACATCGCCGTCGATGCGCTACGCGACAAATGGGGCAAGCCACATAGCTCTGCCCAGAAGACCGTCCGCACGCTGTTGGAGACCTACCAGCTCTATTTCGTGGCACCGGCCACCACCGAGTCCGACGACTATGCCGACACCCTCGCCTGGCTCTACGACTACATCAACGTCCCTGCCTACGGCCACACCCTCTTCACCAATCAGAAGCACCTGCTCTACGGCGACTATCTCATTGACACCAAGAAAGTTGACGACACCCTCGCCACCCTCATACCGTTTGGCTCAGACACCTTCAAGACCTGGGACGACATAGCCGACTACTTCTCACGGCTTGGCGGACAATAAAAATTTTTCGTTTATAACCGATCTTGTGTCCGTGATTAAACTTAACTTGTCCGAGTTATCACTATAACAACAAAATTGACATAAAAATCGAAGAAAAAATGCTCAAAAATTTTGGTTGTTAGTTTTTTTTTCGTATCTTTGTCCCGAAAACGTCTACAAAAAAAATCAACGACCATATTGTTTTGACCAAAATCAGAATCATAAAATATGCCTTGGTGGCCTTCGCACTAGTCATAATTATGGCTGGCTGTCAGAGTAGTGGCCATAAGACAGCACAGAATGATTCCAGTGTATTGGAAGACTCTTTTATGTTGACACCGACTGCCGACACATTGAGCTCGGAAATGAGTGTTGAAGTACAGCAGGGTATTGTCCTTGAGAAGGTCAAGGACATCTATCGTCTGATCAGAGCTGAATACATGGCCCACGGAGGTTCCTTTGATAACGAGATGTTCGACAGAACATTCTGCTCCAAGTCTTGGAACAAGCTCATGATGAAAGTGCACCGCAAGGAAGACCGGACCGGTACGCTATTTTTTGAAATTAATCATTGGTCTATGTCTCGTGCTGCGGGTAATTTTCTTTTCTTTGATGAGTTTGAGGTCAAGTATTTCAACACACACCGCAAGGACAAACGTGCCGTTGTCTCTTTCACCGTCTTCGAAGACTACACCTTTACGCCGGCTCGAGTCGAACTCGTTTACGAAGACAACCAATGGAAGATAGACAACTTCTACAATCTAAGATACGGGCTTAACGTGCGTACAGCCATGTGGAACTATATCCACCGTCCGTACATAATTTAATAATGGTCTTGCGACCATCTACCACATCCATGTTTCCTTTAGAAGAGAACACACCGTTGCTGAGACTGGCGGTGTGGTTCATTTTGGGTATCGTGACAGGTGTATATACATCGGTCACAGTATGGTGGTTGCTGCCCGCATTGGGACTGATGTTACTCTTGGCCATACTGCTGCGCCGGCATCCCATGGGCCAGTCGTTGACGCTGGCAGTCGCCATTTTCCTGTTGGGCGCCACGCTGTCCGCCCGTCAGCGGGTCAGGCAGGAGGCCAGCGGCATGACCGTGCACCAATGGGTGCAGAAGCAGAAGGAGCCTGATGCCAACACGATGGTGGGACGCAGTCGACTGTTCTTTTTGAAACAGCGTGAGAAGCTGTTGGAGCGCTACCGCCAGCAGGGACTGGAGGACGACGCCTACGCACTGGTGGCCGCAATGACCTTAGGCGACAAGACGGCCATCGACAAAGACCTGCGCCAGACGTATAACATCAGCGGTGCCGCCCACGTACTGGCACTCAGCGGACTGCACATGGGCATCATCTACGCTGCACTGACGCTGCTGACCTTCGGTCGCCGGCGACGTATTGTCACCCAGGCACTTATCGTCATTGCCCTCTGGGCGTTTGTCTTTCTTGTTGGGATGCCTGCCAGCGCCGTCAGGGCTGCCGCGATGCTGTCGCTCTATGCACTGCTGACGTTGGGCTATCGCGAGAAAGCCTCCATCAATGCCCTGGCATTCACGGCACTTGTCATGCTCTCCATCTCCCCCTACACGTTGTTCGACGTGGGCTTCCAGATGTCGTTCCTCGCCGTGCTGAGCATCCTCGTGTGGACACCAATCATGAGCGACTGGGTGTCACCCACCCTTCAACGGCGCTGGCCGCCACTGCGCTGGGCGTGGGGACTGACGGCAGTGACGCTGGCTGCGCAGCTTGGCGTCGCACCACTCATAGCCTATTACTTCGGACGTATCTCCACCTATTTCCTACTGAGCAGTTTCGTAGCCATACCGGCCGTCACCGTCATTGTCTGGTTGGCATTGGCCACACTCCTCGTTCCTGGACTGACACCCGTCCTGACAGCCGTCACCAACGGCCTCAACGCATGTCTCGATGCCATCAGCCGTCTGCCAGGCGCTAACATCGAAGGGCTGCACCCCACCCTCTTGCAGGTCTGCCTCACTTATGTCCTTATACTCTGCGTCTACTGGATGACGGAGATAGTAAAGGTAAAAAGGTAAAAAAACGGCCGTTTAAACGCGTTTTTCCTGCTTTTTTATTATCTTTGCACGCTGAAAAGTTGCAAACTATAAATAACCGATATATGGAAAAGAAATTGAGACAAGGCACGCTCTGCGTGCAGGCCGGTTACAAGGCCAAGAACGGAGAACCCATCGAATTGCCCATCATCCAGTCAACAACGTTCAAGTACGACGACTCCGACGAGATGGCGAAATTGTTCGACCTTGAGAAAGAGGGCTATTTCTATACGCGTCTGCAAAACCCCACCAACGATGCCGTAGCCGCTAAGATCTGTGCGCTGGAAGGTGGTGTAGGCGCAGTGCTGACATCTTCAGGCCAGGCCGCCAACTTCTACGCCGTGTTCAACATCTGTGAGGCCGGCGACCATATCGTGACATCGAACGAAATCTACGGCGGCACCTTCAATCTCTTTGGCGTGACGCTGAAGAAGCTCGGCATTGAGTGTACGTTTGTCAGCCCAGAAGCCAGCGAAGAGGAGATTCAGGCTGCCTTCCGTCCTAACACCAAAGCCCTGTTCGGCGAGACCATCTCAAACCCCGGCTGCGCCGTGCTCGACATTGAGAAGTTTGCCCGTATCGCCCATAAGAACGGTGTGCCCCTCATCGTGGACAACACCTTTGCCACACCCGTCAACTGCCGTCCCTTCGAGTGGGGCGCTGACATTGTGACCCACTCTACCACAAAATACATGGACGGTCTGGCCACACAGGTAGGCGGCGTGGTTGTAGATAGCGGCAACTTCGACTGGCTGGCCAATGCCGAGAAATTCCCCGGACTGTGCACGCCCGACGAGAGCTACCACGGTCTGACCTACGTCAAGGCCTTCGGCAAGATGGGCTACACCACGAAACTCGTGGCACAGCTGATGCGTGACCTCGGTTCGATTCCCGCTCCGCAGAACTCGTTCCTGCTGAACATGGGACTGCAGACACTCCATCTGCGTATGGCACAGCACTGCAAGAACGCCCAGAAGGTGGCCGAGTTCCTGAACGCCAACGACAAGGTGGCTTGGGTACACTACTGCGGTCTGCCCACCGATGCCAACTATGAGCGTGGCCAGAAATACCTGCCCAACGGCTCGTGCGGTGTCATCGCCTTCGGACTGAAGGGAACACGCGAGACGGCCATCAAGTGGATGGACTCGCTGGAGATGATCAACATCGTGACCCACGTGGCCGATGCCCGCACCTGTGTGCTGCATCCCGCTTCTCACACCCACCGTCAGCTCAGCGACGAACAGTTGCGCGAGGCCGGTGTGGCTCCCGACCTGATCCGTCTCTCCGTGGGCATTGAGGACGTGGAGGATATCCTCGACGACATCAAGCAGGCCCTTGACAAGATCTAAGAAAATCAACGACACATAAAAACCTTTAACTATGAAGAGACTACTGACCGCCCTGGTGCTGACGATGTGTCTGGCACTGCAGGGTCATGTGCTGGCACAGGCTGCCGACAACCTGACTGTGAATACCCAGTCGGGACAGGTTCATGGCACCGTACAAGAAGGCTCGATGGCGTTCTTAGGCATCCCCTACGCCAAGGTGGAGCGCTTCATGCCGCCCAAACCCGTCAAGTGGAAGGGCGTGCGCGAATGTACCCAGTGGGGACCGATGACCATGCAGCCGTCGGGCCGCGCGGAGGAGATGTCGGAGCAGTGCTGCGTACTGAACGTGTGGACCACCGACCTCAAGGCCAAGAAGCCCGTCATGTTCTGGCTCCACGGCGGCGGTTTCGACAGCGGCACCAGCGCCTGGGACCCGGGCATGAGTCTGGCCAAGAAAGATGTCGTGGTGGTGAGCATCAACCACCGCCTGAACATCCTCGGCTTCCTCGACCTCTCGACCTGCGGCAAGAAGTATAAGTACTCCGGCAACGTCGGCATGCTCGACGCCGTGGCCGCCCTTGAGTGGGTGCGCGACAACATCGCCCAATTCGGCGGCGATCCGGACAACGTCACCATCTTCGGTGAGTCGGGCGGTGGCGGCAAGGTGGGCACCCTGCTCTGCATGCCCAAGGCCCGCGGTCTCTTCCACAAGGCCATCATCATGAGCGGCACCATCCTCAACGTCAACACCAAGGCGATGACCGAGGAACTGGGTGAGGCCGTACTGAAGGAACTGGGACTCACAAAGAAGACCGTCGACAAGATCAAGAACGTCAGCTACAAGGACCTCTACGACGCCGGTCAGCGCGCCATGGCCGCCAGCATCGGCACGCGCCGTCCCGGTACGCCGATGATGTGGGGCTTCGGTCCTACACCCGATGGCGAGGTGCTCATCAAGCAGCCGTTCCAGCCTGACTTCTGCGACTTCAACGACGATATTCCCCTGATGATTGGCACGACGTTCAACGAGCTTCAGCGCGCCCGCTACACCCAGAAGCTGACCTTCGAGCAGGCCCGCACGGAGCTGCAGCGAACCTTCGGCGACGAGACAGATGCCTACATCAGCGCCTTCATGGAGGCCTATCCCAACAAGCAGCTGCGTACGACGGCCGCCGACCTGCTCTGCATAGACTGGCTGTTCCGCCCGAAGACCATCATCACCGCCGACGCCATCGGCGGCAAGCGCAAAGCCGACATCTATGTATATATGTTCACGCTGGGCGAGAGCGACAACCGCGGCTATAAGGGCTCTGCCCACGGTGCCGAACTGAAGTACTGCTTCGACGTACTGCACCACTACAAGGAACTGGCTGAGCAGCCGTCATCCCAAAACTACAAGTTCTGGTCGGACAAGATGAGCAGCATCTGGGCGAAGTTCGCACACGACGGCAATCCTAACATCAACTTCAACGACTGGCAGCCCTACACCAAGGAGAACGGCTGCCTGATGGAGCTGGGATGGGGCAACATCCCCACCATCCGTTACAACCACGACCGCAAGCTGGAAGAAATCATTGACCGCCACTGTTTCAAGCAGTTGGACGAATTCCGCAAGACGCATCCACAGCCATAAACGCCCCAATATTTAACAAAGCGTAACTTAATACGAAAAATAATCGGCAATTTCCTTGGAAGTTACCGATTATTTTCCTATTTTTGCAGCACCAATAATAACATAATGTCATCCGACTAACAAAAAACAACCTTTAAAAACTACACTATGGAAGTAAGCAAAATCATGCAAGACCTGGAGCGCAAGCATCCGGGTGAGTTAGAGTATTTGCAGGCCGTTCGTGAGGTGCTGGAGTCTATCAAAGACGTTTACAACCAGCATCCCGAGTTTGAGAAAGCCAAGATCATAGAGCGCATCGTGGAGCCCGAACGCATCATCACGTTCCGTGTGCCCTGGGTCGACGACAAGGGCGAGGTACAGGTGAACCTCGGCTACCGCGTACAGTTTAACAGCGCCATCGGCCCCTACAAGGGCGGACTGCGCTTCCACCCCAGCGTGAACCTCAGCATCCTGAAGTTCCTCGGCTTCGAGCAGACGTTCAAGAACGCCCTCACCACGCTGCCCATGGGCGGCGGCAAGGGCGGTTCCGACTTCTCCATCCGCGGCAAGAGCGACAATGAGGTGATGCACTTCTGTCAGGCGTTCATGACCGAGCTCTACCGTCACATCGGTCCCGACGAGGATGTGCCTGCTGGCGACATCGGCGTGGGAGCCCGCGAGATTGGCTACCTCTTCGGTCAGTATAAGAAGCTGACCCACCAGTTCCAAGGCGTCCTCACCGGCAAGGGCCGTGAGTGGGGCGGCAGCATCCTGCGTCCCGAGGCTACGGGTTACGGTGCCCTCTACTTCGTCCACCAGATGCTCACCGAGCACGGTCTCGACATCAAGGGCAAGACCGTCGCCATCAGCGGCTTCGGCAACGTGGCCTGGGGTGCCGCCAAGAAAGCGACGGAGCTGGGCGCCAAGGTCATCACCATCAGCGGTCCCGACGGTTACATCTACGACCCCGCCGGACTGGATGCCGAGAAGATTGAGTACATGCTGGAGCTGCGCGCCTCTGGCAACGACGTCTGCCAGCCCTACGCCGACGACTTCGACGGTGCAGAGTTCTTTGCAGGCAAGAAGCCCTGGGAGCGCAAGGCCGACATCTACCTGCCCTGCGCCACACAGAACGAGCTCAACGGCGACGATGCCGACCAGATACTGGCCCACAAGCCGCTGTGCGTAGCCGAGGTGTCGAACATGGGCTGCACGGCCGAAGCAGCCGAGAAGTTCATTGCTGCCGGACAGCTCTTCGCTCCCGGCAAGGCCGTCAACGCGGGCGGTGTGGCCACCAGCGGCCTAGAGATGACACAGAACTCCATGCGTCTGTCGTGGACAGCCGACGAGGTCGACCAGCGTCTGCACCAAATCATGGCCGGCATCCACGAGCAGTGCGTCAAGTACGGCAAGGAGCCCAACGGATATATTAACTACGTCAAAGGTGCCAACGTCGCCGGCTTCATGAAAGTTGCCAAAGCTATGATGGCTCAAGGAATAGTATGAGGCATTTGGCGTTATTCTTCGTCTTTATCGCTCTGTGTCTGCCCCTTTCGGCGCAGACACAGAGCGGTAAGGCGTCTTATTACGCCAAGAATCTCTCCGGTCGCAGGACGGCCAGCGGCGAAAAGCTGCACCGCGACTCTTTCACCTGCGCCCACCGCAGCTACCCCTTCGGCACCATGCTGCGTGTCACCAACGTGCTCAATGGCAAGCAGGTCATTGTGCGTGTCAACGACCGCGGTCCCTTCCGCAAGGGCCGCATCATCGACCTCTCCTGGGGTGCGGCCAAGGCTATCGGCATGATAGCCCAGGGCATCGCCTCCGTCACCGTCGAACGCATCGACGAGATTAACGTCCCCTTCAAGCCCGAAAGTCTATCCATTCCGAAGCTCGAGCTTGACGTGGCCGACATCGAAGATGACGACTCCGTCACTGTCGCCAAGTGGCGACGGTAAGAAATATTTGTCTGATTACCACCCCAACGGCAGCACAATATTAGGAACATTGTGGGCTTCAGCAAAGAGAGGCGAAATCTCCTCGTTGGTGAAGCCCGCTATGCCACAGCCTATACGCGTGACGAGGAACGTCAGTTCCGGGTGCTGGCGGGCAAAGCCGATGAACTCATCGACATAAGGCCGTATGGTCTCCACCCCACCCTGCATCGTGGGGATGGCATAGCTCTGTCCTTGCAGTCCCACGCCTTGTCCCCAGACGGCGCCGAACTTACGGTAAGCCACCCAAGCCGCACCGCCACCATGCGCACCAGCCAGGTTACTGCCAAACACGAACACTTCGTTCTTCTCCAAATGCGTTATCTGCTCAGGTGTCACTCTCATCTGTTCCATAGCTATGTTTGTTTTACTGCCGCAAAGATATAGATTATTTCTGAAACTTCCAAGGAAAAGGACGAAAATACGTTTTTCCGCAAAAACAGTAACGAGTTCTAAAGATATTTTGTATCTTTGCATCCACAAACAAACTACTTTATCTTCAATGAAACAAACACTTACGATTCTTTTCGGGCTGTTGGGACTTACCTGTACCATGCAGGCACAGGAACAGCTCCCACGTATGAGAGGCGATGTCTTTCAAACAGAGACGCCCATGGTGCACGACCCCGTCATGGCTAAGGACGGTGACACATATTATCTCTATGCCACGGGGATAGGCATCCAACAGATGACCTCGAAAGATCGCAGAACGTGGACCATGTCACGCCAACCCGTGATGACCGTCATTCCTGGTTGGACGACAGACTCCGTGCCTGGCTTTGGCAATCACGTATGGGCTCCCGACGTCATTCAATGGCATGGACGTTGGTGGATGGCCTATAGCTGTTCCACTTTCGGCAAGAACGGCTCGGCCATCGGCCTGCTCAGTAGCCGCTCACTCCGTGCAAACCTATGGAAGGATGAGGGCTGCATTGTGACCTCTCGCGAGCATCGTGACAACTGGAATGCTATCGACCCAAACTTCGTCATTGACGATATGACCGACACGCCCTGGATGGTGTGGGGCTCGTTTTGGGATGGTATTCAGATAGCTCGTCTCGACTCAACGATGCATCTTGATAAGGGGCAGAAGCCGCGAACCATTGCCCGTCGTTATGACCAGAACTACAAACCCACGGAGCCCAACCCGACATCGCGTTTTGCAGGTACGAACGCCATCGAAGCGCCCTTCATCTTCAAGCATGGCAGGTATTATTATCTTTTTGTGTCGTGGGACTATTGCTGTCGTGGTGCTCAGTCGAACTACCGCGTGGCCGTAGGGCGCAGCAAGACCATCGACGGCCCCTATCTGGATAGCAATGGTAAGGACATGGCCAATGGTGGCGGCACCCCCTTCTTGGAAGGCGACAAGAAACAATGGGAGGCTGCAGGTCACTGTGCCGTCTACACCTTCGACGACGAGGACGTCTTCATCTGCCACGGCTACAGCACCACTCAGAATGGTGCCGCCCTGCTCATCCAGCGTCCCATCTCCTGGACTACCGACGGGTGGCCGAAGCTGTAATAACCGATGAGAGCGATATTACTACTCTTCTCTGTGATACTGACAGGCGAGCTGCAGGCCACTAATCTGACGTGGTTTGACGGTCAGCACCCCATCACCTATCAGATGTCCCGCATGATGGAACCTGTTGTCGAGACAGCGTTGACCATGTGGAAGGATGACATGCGCCAAGTCACCGGATTGACCCCTGTGGCCTCACGTCATGCCACCATTAAGGTGGTCCATACGAGTTCATTGCCAGCCGACGGGTTCCGCCTCTCCGTAAAAGGTGAGGCCATTATTATTGAAGGCAGCAATGGACGAGGGATGGCCTACGGATTGCTTGAACTGTCGCGTATGGCCGGCGTATCGCCATGGATATGGTGGGGAGACATAGTGCCGGAAAAGAAGAACAAACTCGTTATCAGCAGAAACTACCTGTCGGAACAGCAGCCGAGCGTAACCTATCGCGGCATCTTTCTCAACGACGAGGACTGGAGCCTGCGCCGCTGGAGTTACCAGACCTTTGAGCCTGGTCCGGAAGGACATATCGGTACGGCCACCTATAAAAAAATCTTCCAGTTGCTTCTCCGGCTGCGCGCCAACGCTGTGTGGCCTGCCATGCATCCTGGCACGACACCCTTTTTCTTGATTCCCGGTGCTAAGTCGGTGGCCGACTCATGCGGCATTGTCATCGGTACCAGCCATTGCGAACCATTGCTTAGAAACAATGTTGGTGAATGGGATGTCAAGACGCATGGTGATTTCAACTACAAGACCAATCGCGAGGCGGTACAGCAGTATTGGGTAGAGCGACTGAAGGCGGTGAGCCAGTCGAAAGACAACATGTTTACCATTGGGATGCGTGGTATCCACGACGGTTCGATGGAGGGCTATCGCACGATGGATGAGAAACTGGCGGGACTGCAGCAGGTGATTGACGACCAACAGGAGTTGATTCGTCAGCACATCGGCAGACCGGAAAAGCAGATGCAAGTGTTCGTACCCTATAAGGAGGTGTTGCAGCTATACGAGGCTGGATTGCGGGTGCCCGACTATGTGACCTTGCTGTGGTGCGATGACAACTACGGATATCTGACCCGATTGTCGGATGCGCAGGACCAGCGGCGACAAGGCGGTGCCGGCATCTATTACCACCTGTCGTATTGGGGTCGTCCACACGATTATCTGTGGTTGACGACAACGCAACCCGGACTTATCTACCATGAACTGCGTGAAGCCTACGACCATCAGATGCGCAAGCTGTGGATTGCCAATGTCCACGACCCGAAGGTGGCGGGCTATGACCTGGAGCTTTTTCTTGATTTGGCATGGAATATCGATTGCGTCAGTCACTCCACTCTCAACGATCACCTGCGCGCATGGCTGTGTCGGCAATTCGGAGAGGAGGCTGGTCAACGCATTTTCCCTGCCATGCATGAGTTCTATCGCCTGTGTGGAGAACGTCGCCCGGAGTTCATGGGGTGGACGCAGGTGGAACTTGACAAACGAACGTACGAGCGGGGACTCTCCCCTGTGACACAGGTACCGCTGACTGCAGAGGAAGCCTCGGTACGTCTGGCGGCATTCCAACGTATCGAAGCTATTGAGCGTGAGTGCAGGCAGCTGATACGACCCGAACTCCGTGATGCATGGTTTGCTGCCATCAGATATCCTCTCTCGGCATCGGCTGCCATGAATCGTAAGATACTGTCCGACAGCATCAAGAGCCATCTGGCCTATGAAGAAATCCTTTCGCTGACACAGCAATACAACACGATGAACAACGGCAAATGGCGCCACCTGATGGATGTGGCACCCAGACGTCTGCCTGTATTCGAGGATGTGCATGCCACACTTGCCGACAGTCATCTGCCGAACCTCAAGACCTTCCGTGCTTGCGACTATATGGAGGCTACCGACGGTATCAAAGTTATCCAAATGCTTGGCCATTCGATGAATGCCGTCTCATTGCCCAAGGATGGTCAGCTTAGCTATCGCTTCGAGGTCGAAAAGGATGCAGACTACACGGTGCGGGCAGCACTCATTCCCACCCATCCGGCCGATGGAAAAGAACTCCGTTTCAGCATCAGCATCGATGGGCAGGTCCCCATTGTATTCAATCTCAAGGAGCCTTTCCGTTCCGAACGATGGAAGGAAAATGTGCTTCGCGGTCAAGTGCTCCGCGATGTCCCTGTCAGTCTTGCAGAAGGCGTTCACACCCTGACCATTCATGCCCTCGACAATCACGTAGTGGTGGACGAATGGAGACTTCTAAACTAATTCTGAAAGTTGTAAGAAAATCCATAGAATTTTAGTCTAAGGATTTAAAGGATTAAAAGGATATTTTTTGTCTAAGGAATTGGGGCGCTCGGCGACGAAGGAGACGCTTGCTACCAAAGGGACGCAAGAATTTAGGAACTCTCCTTGCGCCAGTTTCCTTTATATCCTTTTAATCCTTAGACACAAAAAGTATTGCCATATTTCCCTGATTCCATGGTCCCTTTGAAAAATGTCGTGCTCTGACGGTTGAATTCTCGAGAGAATTCAGAGCAAAGTCAACGAGTTTTGAAAAATACTCCATGAGTATTTTTCAAAACTCATGGAGTATTTTCTGAAAGTCATGGGGTATTTTTCGAGACCCGTTGAGTATTTCTTTGATTACCACGGCAGGGTGTCGTCACCGCCGTTGTTGGGGTCGTAGCCGCTACCGTCGTTCTGTTGCTTCTGCTGCGTGCGCTGCTTGGCAGACTCTTGGCGCTGCTGCTCACGTTGCTGCTGACGCTGGTAGGCACGTTCCTCGGCCTGACGCTCAGCTTTCTTATCGGCAGCCCTGCCGACGGCGGCACCGACGGCGGCACCACCAGCCATACCGACAATCTGACCAACGTTACTACCACGCCATCCGCCAGAGATGCCACCGATGGCGGAGCCGAGGATGGAACCGAACTGGGCACCGGTGTAAGCGCCGGTGGCCTCATAGCTGCCACAGCTGCTGAGCAGCAGGGCGGCGGCAAACAGACAGGTCAATGTTTTCTTCATATCGCGTACGGTTTGATTGTTTCACGGTGCAAAGATAGTGTTTTCCCCCGGAATGCGCAAGCGGATTTTCCCTAAATCGACGTAGGCGTTTCCCTATTTCGCGAAACAGAAGCTGCGACGGCCGGTGGCACGGAAGCCGAAACGGTCGGTAGCCTCAACCTCGACGACATGGGCACCACGGCAGGCGTCGGCCGGCAGCTGGAGCGTCCAGAGCTGGCCAGAGGGACGGTGGCGCAGGGGATTCAGGCGATTATACTTAGTGGGGTAGATGCGCTGGAGGTTGAGTTCGCGGGCACGGGCGACGTTAGGATCGATGAGGGCCTGCTTCTGGCACACCTGCCACTCGCCGCCATCGACACGGCAGCGCACCTCGGTGCTGTCGCAACCGCCCCAGACAGTCATCATCACGAGTCCGGCGGGCAGGTCCTTCAGGTCGCGCAGGTGCTGGTCGAGGGTGTCGATGCCGGTGACGTGGATGGTCATCTGGCGGTCGGCATCGAGACCGACGCCCTTGCAACGTATCTGATAACGGGTATCGTCGAAGTCGAGTACGAAATAGTTACGGGGTGTACCCTCCTGCTGCAAGGCTGACGGGACACCATCGACATCCTTCTCGCCCACCCACCAAAAACCGCAGGTGGCACCGGCGCTAAGCTCGTGCAGACGGACACCACGGCCTTCGTGGAAGAAGCGGGCCACGGAGTGCATGTGGCCGCTGAGCACGAGAACATCTCCCCTACCCTCGACAAGACTGATAAGCTCGGCAGCATTGCCGGAGTGAGCCAAGGGCACGTGCATGCAGAGGACGACAAGACGGTCCTGAGGCACGAGCTGCAGGTCCTGACGCACGAAGCGGAGCTGACGCTCAGAGAAGCGGCCCTTGTAGCCGCGTGCGCCGTCGGGATAGACATTATTCAGCACAATGAAATGGCAGCGGCCTTCGTTGAAAGCGTACATATCGGCACCGAAGGTCTCGTTGTAGCTGCGCGTCTGCCGCCAGCTGACGGTGTCGACATCGCGGTCGTGATTGCCGAGGACGGTCCACGACTGCTGGGGCAGCTGCTCCATGAGGCGGCGGATGTCGCCGTAGAGCGACAGGTTGTTGTTGACGAGGTCGCCAAGGAAGAGGTTGATAGTGGAGAGTGAAGATTTTGCTGACGCGTCAGGAACGGCGGCTGATGAGAGGAGTTCGGGCCAGAGGGTACGGGTGGCGTAGTCGAGCTCCTGGTGGTTGCTGACCTGCACGTCGCCGATAGCGTTGAGACGGAAGCGGCGGTTAAGGGGCTTCTTGGTCAATGGATAATTTACAACGGACGATTGACAATTATCGTCAACATAGCGGAAGGCGGCATTGACGACGCGGTCCGAGGCAAGGGTATAGTCGGCAGGCAGGACGGGGAAGACAGAGCAGCCCTCGCGGAGGGGCAGTTCGTAACGGCCCTGCTTGTCGGCGATGACTATGGTGTCGCCATTGGTGACGGGAATGTCGCGCAGTCCCTTCTCGCCCTTGTCCTGCAGGCCATTGCCGTTGCGGTCAACGAAGACCGTGCCGGAGACCGTCGGGAGTGAAGAGTGAAGAGTGAAAAGTGAAGAATTTGCTACCGCCTGTGAAGAACGAGGAGAGACAGGAGATGAGAGCGTATTGTCCTGAGGCAGGAGAACGGCCTTGACCTCGTAGGCATCGCGCAGCACATGGTGGGCATACGCCACTAAGGTGTCGAGCGTCATTGCGCGGACAACGCTTTCGTAGTTGTCGGCCCACGACCAGTTCTCGTCGTTGTTATAGACAGCATTGCGGATGAACGACGTCCAGTAGGAAGACTGCTGACGCTGCAGAGCGTTCTCCTTGATGAGGTTCTGACGCACGTCGTCAAGGTAGGCAGCAAAGTGCTGAGGCCGGTCATAGAGCTGTCGCAGTTCGTCGTGAACGGCACCGATGAGCGTATCAACATCATCGGGCTGACAGACGAAGGCGATGGTGGCGCGGCTCAGGTAGCTGGGATAGCGGCCGGAGGCAACGGAGGCGCTGACACTATAGACCTTGCCCATATCCTCGCGCAACCGCTTGAGCAGGGCAGAACGGAGGACGGACTTCAGGGCGGAGCCATAGACTTCCTGACGCTGCAGGTCGCCCACGGGACGATCCTGCTGGAAGGTCAGCGTGACAGTGGCCTTCTGCTGGTCGTAGGTGGGGCTGATAAACTCTGTGTAACGGTGGGGTATCTGACGAGCAGGCACAACCCATGTGGTGTCGGGCTGTCCGGCAGGCAGACCACCGATATAGGTACTGATATAGGAACGCACGTCTTCAAGGTCGCAATCGCCCATGAGGACAAACGTGAAGCCCGTGGCGGGGCCATAGAAACGGTGGTGAAGCGCCAGCATGTCGGCGGGCTTCACCTCGCGGTCGATGACCTTGTCAGTCATCACGCGGTTGGTATAGTTACGACCGCCGATGAGCCAGCCGAGCTCGCGGTTAAAGACATCCGAAGGTGTCTCGGTCTTTGTGAGATAATTCTCCTTGAGTTTGTCGATAGTCAGGCGGCAGACGGCTGTATCGAGGCGCGGCTGTGTCCAGCGGAGCCACAGCAGCTGGAACATGGTCTCCATGTCCTGCAGATGGGCCGAGCCGGCAACGCCGGTACGCAGTTTGTCGACGAGCAGACGCACGGAGGCGGTGTTACCAGTCAGGTAGTGGCTCAGGGCTTCGCGCGAGAAGTCGCCGGCACCACTCAGGCTGATGATGCCCGGGCCGACAACACCGGTGAAGTAATGGAGGCTGTCGATGCCGTACTGTCCGCCCTTGCGGAAGGCTGAGAGCGTCAGGCGGTCGTGTTCGGTGTCGCTGCGACGGAAGATGACACGGGCACCATTGTCGAGGCGCAGGTCGGTGGCACCAATCTCGGGAATGGGTGACTCGCTGACGATATGATCGGCAGGCTCGAGCGACGTCAGCTGGTCGGGCACGTCAACCTGATGCCAGTAACGATCGACGGGCTGCTGACGATAGGTCGCGATGAGCAGACGCAGGTCGTCCTCATCGGAAATCTCCTCCTTCACCTCATCGCCGCCACGCAACAGGAAGTGCTGGGGGCGCGACTCGAAGGTCTTCTGTATGAGCTGCAACAGCGACAGCGAGTCGATGGCGGGCAGGAAACGCTCCATGAGCCGCAGCTCCTCGTCGCGGGAGATAAAGCGGTTGCCCTCGTAGTAGTCGGCATAGATTTCGTCCATCAGACTGATGGAGCGTACGTTACGGCCGGCATTCGACACCTTGTTACGCATGGAGCTGAGCACGGCCTTCTTGGCACGGGCAATCTCCGACTGCGTGAAGCCGTAACGGAAAATCTGCTGCTGATGGGTAATGAAGTCGGCAATACCCTTGCGCAGACGGCCCTTGGTCAGTTCGACAGAGGCATCGGTAACGCCTGTAGCGCCAAGGAAGCGCGAGTACTGGACACTGCCCGTGGCATAGGCGGGATTGTCGAACGACAGGGCAGCAAAGCGCGTCTTCATCAGACGATTGACAAGACTGCGCTCCAGGTACTGGCGGTAGTCGTCGGCGGTCTGTACGGCCGGCGGCTGCGGCAACAGCATGAGCATGTCGAACTCGGTGGTCTTAATGCCCGGAGCCGTGGCGATGGTGACTGCTTCGGAGGTATATTCAGGAATGACAGGGACTTCGGCGGTGACGCGCTTAGCGGGATGAGCGGGCAAGGCGCCAAACTTCTCGCGAATCATCTTCTCCATCTGGTTGACATCAATATCGCCAACAACAGCCAATGCCATGAGCTCCGGACGGTACCACTGCTTATAGTAATCGCGGATGGTCTGGGGCGAGGCATGACGGATGATGGCGGTATCGCCAATAGTGATACGGCGGTCGTAGATGGAGCCGTTGAGCAGCTCACGGACAAGGCGCATGGAATTGTCGGTCTGCGTGCCGCCACGCGACAGCCACTCCGACAGGATGACACCACGCTCTTTCTCCACCTCAGCAGGGTCGATGGTGAGACCACAGGCCCAGTCGGCGAGGATGGTCAGCGTGGAGTCGACCAACAAGGGGTCGGTACACGGCAGTTGCAGTTTATAGACGGTCTCGTTGAACGACGTGTGGGCGTTGAGGTCCTTACCGAACTTGGCGCCACGCGACTCTAAGAAACGGACGATACCGTCGCCAGGGAAGTGCTTCGTGCCGTTAAAGGCCAGATGCTCGAGGAAGTGAGCCAGTCCCTGCTGGTCGTCGCGCTCGTTGACGGAGCCCGACTTGACAAACAGACGGTAGACTGCCTCACCTCTCGGCGTCTGATTGGGGTAGATGTAATATGTCAGTCCGTTCTTCAACTGCCCCATGCGCAACTGAGTATCACGGGAAAGTTGCTGTGCTGATGCCAGCAACGGCATCAGCAACAGCATAAATATCATCACTCTATTTCTCATCATAGGGCGTTGGGACATATACATATTACTTCTCAGCAAACTTAAACAGGTGAATCTGATTGGTCTTGTCTGTATAGGTCAGGTAACCGATACCTGTTGCCGTGAAAGCAATGTTCACGTCATCGGCAGACTCACCGACGGCGTCAGCAACCTTAATAGGAGCAACCCACTGCTTCGTCTCGCTGTCGAGATAGAGATAGTAGACGTTCTTGTCGCCCTTGTAGTCGTTATAGGCTACATACGGCGTTCCGTCGGGAGCAACGGCAACCTTAACGATGCAGTGACGATCGTAGGCCTCGCTGGAGATGGGCAGTACGTCGCCGCCAACGGTCTGGAAAGCGCCGTTCTTATAGACAGAGAGACGCATCTTGGCAACACCCGTAGCGTCATCGACAGACAGCAGGTAGAGCGTACCGTCAGAGGCAACATACACGCTGCCGCCATAGACATAACCACTCTTGGCGCCCTCGGGCAGGTAGTCCTTGGCAACGACGCTCTTGTCATTAGCCTTCACGATGGTGTAGGCATTGGGAGCTGAAGCGCCGGTAGCAAGGATATAGGCATCCTTACCGTTACCGCCAGTAGCTGCATATCCATAGAGACCTTCAGCAGCAGCCTCTGTAGCCCATGTAGAGCCGTTCCATGTAGAAGCAACGAGGGCACGCTTGGCGAAGTCACCGTTCTTGTTGTTCTGCTGAACAGCCACGACACTATTCTCCAGGGCAGCGACACCAACATACTGGGCTGTCGTAGCCGTAATGCCGGCAGTGCCAACCAGACTCCAGGCCGAGCCGTCGAACTTCATGACAGAGATGCCACCCTTATTGGTAGCCTCCTGGTCGTTGTAAGCCACATAAGGCGTACCGTCGAGAGCAATGTCAAGTGCATAGTATGAACCACTGACCTTATTGGTGAACGAGGCTGCACCGAGCTTTGCCCATGCAGAACCGTCGAACTTAGCCACTGTCACCTTGTTGTCAAGGTCCTTACCCTCGCTGTTCTTACCACGAATGCCGAAAGCGATATAAGGCAGGTTGTCCTTCGGGTTAATCTTCATGACGGCACCTGCATAGACACCTGTTATGGCCGCATCGCCTGTAACAGCAGCAGCGTCAAGCACGGACACCTCGCTCCAAGCCATGTTAGTGGCCTTGGTGACGGTGACGGTGTAGCGCAGGTTCTGCGACTTGTCGCTATTCGACACGGTGTAGTCAACGGGAACGGTGAAATCGTTGACTGTGGTCTGGCTCACCTGAGCAACACCACCGGCAATAATCGTGTTACCCTCGGTGACGGTGAAGCGGGCTACGAGAGCCGACTTGTCAACGACAGAGGGCATGGGAATCTCAATGTTGTAAGAGGTGGCAGTAGCCGACACGGCGGGCACCTGAGCCACATAGTCCTTAGACAGTACGCCGGCGTTGTCTTCCTGATAGAAGCCGAAGGTCAGCAGAGCTGCATTCTCAGCCACGGGTTTCGGATCTTCCTTGTCATCGTCGCTACAAGCGGCGAAGGCAAACAGTGCCACGAACAGCAGCGTGGCAGTCTTCATTAAATCTTTCCAGTTCATAATTGTTTAGTTGTTTTTATTGGGTGAATACTTAGTTGTTGCGTTTCTCTATGACCAACTGACTCTGCACGTGGTCGGGACCGGGGAAGCCAAGGGTAAAGCCCTTGGAGTTACCCGTCAGACGAATGGTCACGGTGTTGTCCTTCGACGGGTCGACACGATGCTCCAGCCAACGGATACGGATAGGCATGGTGTAGATGCCCGGCAGGAAGACAAGAGGATTCTCGGTGGTCACTACCTGATAGTCGACACCTGAAACAAGGCCGTCACCAACAACAATCTCATAACTGACTTCGAGATTGTCTGTGAGGGCGCGCGACGAGAGGTAGACGGTATAGGTGTTGACAGCCTTGACATCGCTCATGACAACAGTGCTCGAAGCACCACTCTCGGTGGCTATGCGCACAAAGGGTTGGTCGAAAGCCTCGGGGCCATCGTCGGCGCATGAGGAGATCCCCACCCAACCTCCCCCTAACAAGGGGAGGAGAAGAAACATAGTATGCAGGAGTCTTTTGCGAATATTCTTCAACTTATACATATTGCTTTTGTATTGTTCTTAATGTAATTACTCCCTCCCTCACAGGGAGGGGCCGGGGTGGGTCTTTTTAGTTATTTACCGTGGGGTTCGGCTGCATATTCTCGTTGGCGAAGAGTTCGGTCTGCGGGATGGGCAGAATGAAGAGGTCGCTGGGATAGCTGATGCAGCGCACGGTGGAGGTGGTATTCTTTTCACGGACAAGATCCTGCTTCCAGCGAGTGATGTCCCAGAGGTTATGGCCCTCGAAGCAGAGTTCCTTGACGCGCTCACGACGGATGAGGTCGATGAGAGTGACGTCTGTATAGGCAGCCAGCACGGCATCGGCCTTGGCTGTGCCGACGGCACGCTCAATGATAGCGCGGATATACTGACGGGCATCTGCATACTGGCCAAGATGCCAGGCAGCCTCAGCAGCATTGAGGTACTCCTCGGACAGACGGAACACAAAGGGGTCATCGCGCTTGGCATCGTTTTCGGGAACGGTGACGGGGCTGTACTTCGTCGTGTAGCGCACGCCACCTGTGGTGGTACTGACGAGCTGCAGGCGTAAGTCGTCGGCATCGAAAAGCGACAACAGCGTGTCGGCAGGCGAGGCACTGGTGCCTTGGTCGTAGAACGACTTCAGCGAGCCGTTCATGTCGTAGCCGCTGAGACGGAAGATGGCCTCACCCTGCTTCGTCAGGTTACGGTACATATCGAGGTAGTCGTTACCCTGTGCCAGCTGCTGACGACCGATGGCCAGACGAGCGTAGTCCAACGCGTTCTGCCAGTCTTCCATATAGAGGTACACCCGCGAGTACATACAACGGACGGCCTGCAGCGAGGCATAGCGGTAGTCCTTTGCCTCGGCATCGGTGAGTATCTCTGCAGCACGACCAAGGTCCTGAAGCACGGCATCGTAGACCTGTTTGACAGAAGAACGACTGACATTCTGGTCGGCACCGGGCGTCTTCCACAGAATAGGCACGCCAAGATGCGAGGCATCGGCCGTGTAGTTATAGGGCTGGGCATAGCTACGGCACTGGTCGAAATGACACATGGCACGCAGCAGATAAGCCTGTCCCAGATATTGGCGGCACTCATCGGCCTTCGTGGGATTGGCGCCGATGATGTCGGGGGCATACTGGATGATGTTATTGACATTACACTGGGCATCGTAGATGTTTGCCCAGATATGGCCGACAGCCTCAGTCTCCTGCGTCTGGTTGCTGCTGTAGTTATACTGGTTGGTCATTGCCCCACTGGTAGCACGCATAGTGAGCATGTTACCTGCCACGTCGGGGTATTTCATGAACTCGCCGTCGTAGTAGTCGTAAACAGCGTTATAGGCTCCCACCAGTCCGGCATGCAGACCCTCGGGGTCGCTCAGAAAGTTGGGGATGGTAGCACGTCCCTTGACATCAACCTCAAGGAAGTCAGAACAGGAGGATACCCCCACCCAACCTCCCCCTATCAAGGGGAGGAGAAAATACATCGTATGCAGGAGTCTTTTACGAATATTCTTTAACTTACACATATTGCTTTGGTCTTGTTCTTGAAGTAATTACTCCCCTCCCCTCGGGAGGGGCCGGGGGTGGGTCTAGAACCCGACATTCACTGCCAGCGAGTAGCTGCGGTTCACAGGATAGGCACTCATCGTGGTCTTATAGGAGTTCTTGCTACTCTTACTATAGGGTGTCCACGTCAGCAGGTTGTCGCCGACGAAGGAGACACTGGCCTGGCGCACGCCGAAAGGCTTGAGCAGCTGCTGCGGCAGGGTGTAGGTCAGCACGAGGTTACCAAGCTGCACCATCGTCTTATTGAGCAGGAAACGGGTAGAGCGCAGCGACGACTGGGTCGAGACACCCCAGATGGGCTTGGGGTTCACGGCAATGTCGCCGGGCTGACGCCAGTGGTCAAGCATCTCGACAGCCGCGTTCTGGTCGCCGATGCTGAAGCCGTCGTCAATGATATCACTGTAGATACCGCCATAGGCATAGCCGCCAATCTGGTACTTCATCAGCAGACGCAGTGAGAAATCCTTATACGTGAAGGTATTGGTCATGCCGCCAGTGACATCGCAGGTGCTGTTCTTGCCGGGTACACGGTTGTTCGTGCTGTAGTTCTTGGTGATGTTGCCATCCAGGTCGTACCACATCGGCATACCGTCGGCAGGGTCAACACCCGCCCAGCGCACGAGGAAATAGGTATGGATGTCGTAACCCTCGATATAGCTGGTGGTATCAAAGTTCTTCTGAATGCCGTTGTATAGCTTCAGCAGCTTGTTGCGGTTATGGGCGGCGTTGAGAAGCGTTGTCCACGTGAAGTCACCGGGTTTCTTGGCCACGATGTTCTTACTCTCGATGGTCAGTTCGATACCGCGGTTGCGTATCTCGCCGACATTACGATAGACTTTGTTACTACCGGTAGTACGACTGACATCAAGCTGGCTGAGCAGGTCGACGGTGTGGGCATTGTAATACTCAAACTCCACGTCAACACGGTTGAAGAGCTCAAAGCGCAGAGCGAGGTTCGTGGTGTACTTCGTCTCCCAGCTCAGTCCGGGATTGGGACTGCCCGACTGCTGACCGCCCGTCTCGCCATTGTAGGCGTAGCTGTCGCCGTAAGAGTAGAGACCCTGTGCCTGCTGAGAGCCGAGACGGGAGTTACCGGCAGCACCATAGGTGGCGCGCAGCTTCAGCACGTTGACCCAATCGGGCAGCTTCAGGAACTGCTCGTTGTGGAGGTTCCACGACAAGCCAGCAGAATAGAACGGTGCCCAGCGCACGTCACTGCCGAAGAGGGAGTTGCCCTCGCGGGTGGCGTTGACGGTGAGGTAATAGCGGCGGTCGAACGAATAGGTGGCCTGACCGCGGAAGGCCAGCGCACGGTTGATGGAGCTACTGTTGCCACCGTCGGTGACATCGGCATAGCTGACATCCTGGATCTTATCGTTGATAAAGCCGTGACCGGTGGCATAGACCACGGTGTAGTCCTGCGACTTGGCCTCAACGACGCCGAAGGCATCGACATGATGCTTGCCGAAGTCGCGGTTGAAGTTCAGCTGGTTCGTGATGCTCCAGTTCATGTAGTTGGCCACCTGACGGCGCGAGTAGCCCTCACGCACAACTTCGCCGTTGACCACCGACATGCCATTCCAGTTCTTCATCGACTGGTAGGTCTCCTCCTGGTTGTTCTGGAAGTGTATGTTGAACTTTCCCGAGTAGGTCAGACCGTCCAGCAGCTTCACGTTGATGCGGAACTTACCGTCGGTCACCAGCGCCTTCTGGTTGTAGATGTCCTGCTCGCGCTCGGCAATGTCGTTGAAGATGTAGCGATAGGTGGCAAACGTGGGATTGCCCTGGTCGTCGGCCTTCACCTCTTTATAATACAGGCGCAGCGAGCCGTCCTCGTTGTAGGGGGTCATGATGGGCAGACTGCGATAGACGGTGCGTCCCAGGTTGAACATGTCGTTATAGGTATAGGTGGACGACAGCGTGAAGCCCAGGTCAACGCGCTTGCCCACCTTGAACGAGATGTCGGTGTTCAGCGAGGCACGCTGCGTACGCGTACCCTTTGTTATAGGATCCTGCTGGTAGAAGCTGCCCGACAGGTAGTGCGTCGACGTGTCGCTACCGCCACTGGCCGACACGT
>Ga0265301_10001797_pt1 | contig 26859 bp, 18 predicted proteins | sample AusTroGonzalo_MG_2_FD_193488 | JGI IMG/M metagenome (GOLD analysis project Ga0265301, IMG submission 193488) | Bovine rumen microbial communities from tropical cattle in Woodstock, Queensland, Australia - Gonzalo_04 | ecosystem: Host-associated > Mammals > Digestive system > Stomach > Rumen ... | reverse complement strand
GGAAACGATTTGCAGCAAGAGGCCATTCATAAACTGTTCGCTGTAGCTGAGCGTGTTCACCTGTGCCAAGATAAGAGTCTGAAGACGAACTGGTTGCGTCTGCAAGATGTCAATTATCTGCACTACATGAACCATATCGACCAAGGCGAGACACAGTTCGAATCGGCTTACGATGCGTTTATCAACTACATGAATATCCTGTCTGATTTCTTGCAGACCGTTGAAGAGCAATACCCGACCACTATCGAAAACGAGGAGTTGAACGAGTTGCTCAAGACCATCCGCAACCAGGAAGAGGAGATTCAAGCGCTTCAAGCTAAGCTTAAGAAGAAAAGTTGAGAGTTGAGAGTTGAAAGTTGCAAGACTTTATATCGTATTAGTGCTGTTGGCAGCGACCCAATGGGTCGTTGCCGTTCAGCCTCGTGTGCGGACTCAAGTGAAGACATGGCATATGCCTTCCTTGAGTGCCGTAGCGGATACGATTGTCTTCAATGACACGGCGATGCTCAATTATCACGACATCGACGTGCAGCAACGCTATTCGCTCAGTAGTACGACAAACGGCAATGTGTTAGTGTCACCTATTGAGAGCCGCATAGTGCAGGACCGCAAACACACCATAGATGATCCGTTTGCATGGAGTTTGACGCCCTATGTGACGACGCCTCAGCAGCAACGCTATTTCAACACCACGACCCCTTTCTCGTCCATCGCGTACAAGAAAGGGTTCGTCACCGGACATGAGGAGAATGATTTGAGTTTTTTGTTTACCGGTAATATCGGTCGCCCGCTCAACTTAGGTTTGGAGATGGACTATTTGAATTCGGTGGGACACTACGAGAACACGGCAGGTAAGTTATTTAGAGGAACTGTATGGGGCAGTTACGATGGTGCACACTATAGCATGCACGGGGCGTTCAGTTGGAGTCGACTCAGTTCGTTTGACAACGGCGGATTAAAAGATGTGTCGCAATTAAGCAGTAGTCTGAATAGCGAAGATCTGCCGTCACGATTGAATGCGATGATGGCGTATCGGTACTTGAGTGGATACTTGCACAATCAATATGCTATTACCAAGGAGCGAGAGTATCACGATTCGATTGAGGTAGTTGAAGACGGGCGGAGGGTGAAGAAAGATACGCTGCGCGTGGAGTATATACCGCTAATCACCTTCAGTCACATTTTTGAGACCAATAACTCTAACCGGCGGTATATTGAAAAAACGGCAGAGCAAGGGTTCTACGACACCACGTATTACAACACCTCCAAAACGAACGACACGACGGATGTGCTGACGATCCGCAACACGATAGCTGTAACGTTCTGCGAGGCATATAACACGAAGTTGAAGTTCGGTGCGACGGTATTTGCCATGAACGAATGTCAGCGGTTCATGAACGACTCGGTGCCCTATGATAGTATTTACGACTATCGGTGGACGAACAACACGTTCGTTGGCGGTGCGATCCATAAGCACCGCGGAGCGAATGTATTGTACACCATAGAAGGCCAAGTGTGCTTGGTAGGATATAAGATTGGAGAGTTTGACGTGCACGGCAATGTAGATATGAAGTTTAAGGCCGGTAAATATCCTCTTATAGTCGGCGCACGTGCGTACGCGAAGAGTGAGAAACCGAGTTGGTATCTGCAGCATTTCCGTTCGAACCATATCGGATGGGATAATAACTTCGGTTTCACCTACCGTTTCATGGGCGGTGCGACGGTTGCCTACCCCACCAAGTGGGTGAAGCCTCGTATTGATTTTAGTTTTGAGAACCAGACACGACCGATTTATGTGTCTGCGACAGATTGGAAGCCGCGCCAATACAGCGGCAATGTACAGATTATTACAGCGGATGTAGGAGCGGATATCACTACGCCTTGGGTGAATTTGGAGAACCGCGTAGTGTTCCAACACACAACAAACGATTCGGTACTACCGGTTCCGACCGTTATTTTGCAACATCGGCTGTATTACCACGGCACATGGTTCCGTGCGCTGGACGCACAGATAGGTGTGGACTTGCGTTTCTTTACCAAATACCATGCGCCGGTATTATGCCCCGCAACCAGTATGTTTGCTACCCAGCAGACGACCGAGGTGGGCAATTACCCTTGGATGAACGCATATGCCAGTTTTTATGTACGCTCTATTCGATTGCGTTTCTTCTTCCATTACCAGCATATGAATCACCAGATGATGAAAAAGAATATCGGCTATTTGACCATGCCGGGGTACCCCACTAACCGCGATATATTCCGCGCCGGCCTGGCTTGGCACTTCTATAATTAAGATGAAAGATGAAAAGTGAAAGATGAAAAGTGAAAGGTGAAAGGAATGACGATTACACAAAATTTAAATAAGATACTCTTGTACGCGCAAGATGAGGCGAGTAGATTGCATAATGAGCAGGTACAACCTGAACACTTATTGTTAGGTATAGTCCGTTTGGCAGAAGGAACAGCGTATCAGTTGCTGTTAGAGGCCCATTTTGTGCCCGAAGAGGCGAAGATACAGTTGGATGAGTGGTTACGTCCCGAACAGCCGTCACAGCTGATCGCTCCTATCACGCGTAGCATGGAGACCGAACGTATTCTGCGCATTGCAGAGCGTATCAGTCAGGAGTATAAATGCGAAGTTACCGGTTCGGCGCATTTGCTGCTGGCTATTTTGCGCGATCAGATTAACGGCGCCGCTTCGTATTTGGAGAGGCAGTGGGGGTGCAGTTACCAACAACTGGTGGACATCTACGGCCAGCCGCATACTATTTTTGATGCGCCGAGTGACAGTTCGGATTCGATGGGCGATGTGAACGATGCTTCATGGCGTCCGCAGCGCTCACAGGGCAAACGGACTAATGCCACCACGGCTTTGGATAAATACGGTCATGACTTGACACGTCAAGCAGAGCAAGGTCTATTGGACCCTGTTGTAGGACGCGAAGTGGAGATTGAACGCGTGGTGCAGATTCTTAGTCGGCGCAAGAAGAACAACCCTATTCTGATCGGAGAACCGGGTGTTGGCAAGTCGGCTATTGTGGAAGGCATCGCCTTACGCATCTTGACCGAAGAGGCAGGCGCCTTGAAGGGTAAACGCATCGTGACCTTGGACATTGCCTCGATGGTAGCCGGTACTACTTACCGCGGACAGTTCGAAGAGCGAATGAAACAGGTGATCACCGAACTGCAGACGCACCCTGAAGTGATCTTGTTCATCGATGAGATCCATACACTTATCGGTGCGGGTAATGCATCGGGTTCATTGGATGCAGCGAACATTCTAAAGCCTGCATTAGCGCGCGGCGAAGTGCAATGCATCGGTGCCACGACGACTGCAGAGTACGCCAAATCGATCGAGAAAGATGGCGCTCTGGAGCGTCGGTTCCAAAAAGTACCGGTTAGGCCTACCACAACTGAAGAGACCTTGGATATCCTCACACGATTGAGTGCGCACTATGCACAATACCACCATGTAGTTTATACAGAAGATGTGATCAAAGCGTGTGTGACGCTGAGCGAACGGTACTTGACAGACCGTGCTTTTCCCGACAAAGCGATTGATGTGATGGACGAAGTGGGAGCCCGCAGTCACGCACGGCAACAAGCACTCGGTGAGAAGGATAATGCCCCTTATGTGCTGACAACCGACGATGTAGCAAGCGTTGTGAGCATGATGTCCGGTGTACCCGTTCAACGCGTAGCGAAAGCCGAGAACGAACACTTACGTACGATGAGCGATTCGCTTCGTCGACGTATCATGGGACAGGATAAAGCCGTTGAGACCGTTGTTCGAGCTATTCAAAGAAGCCGTTTAGGTCTGCGCGATCCCAAACGACCGATTGGCACTTTCTTCTTCCTCGGCCAAACAGGCGTAGGCAAAACCTACTTGGCACAATGCCTGGCGGAAGAGCTATTCGGCACGAAAGATGCGATGATTCGTTTCGATATGTCGGAATACATGGAGAAACATACGGTGAGTCTGTTGGTAGGAGCACCTCCGGGATACGTAGCGCACGAAGACGGAGGAAAATTAACCGAAGCTGTTAGAAGAAAACCCTACTCAATCATCCTCTTTGACGAGATTGAGAAAGCCCATCCGGATATCTTTAATATCTTGCTGCAAGTGCTGGACGAAGGTCGCCTAACCGACCGGCAAGGACATATCGTCGATTTCCGCAACACCGTTATTGTGCTGACCAGTAATGTAGGTACACGACAGTTGCAGGAGTTTCATAGTATCGGTTTTGGAGGCACGGAAGAGCAACAGCGGACCAATCATCAGACCTTACTCAAAGCGTTGCAGAAACAGTTCCCGCCGGAGTTCGTTAACCGTATTGACAATGTTGTCATCTTTGAGCCGCTGAGCCGTGACATCATCGCATCCATTGTGCGGATAGAGATCGGACTGTTACAACAGCGACTCAAAGCGCAAGGACATCAGTTAACGGTAGGACAAGAAGCCGTAGAACAGTTAGTAGAGAAGAGTTACGACCCCAAGAACGGTGCGCGACCTGTCAAACGAGCTGTACAAACATATCTCGAAGACCCGCTGACGGACATCTTGCTCCGCCGACCGAATCAGAAAAAAATAAACATTAAAACAATAGAAGTATGACAGTAGAAATTACAGACGCTAACATCAAGGATGTGATTGCGTCAGGCAAACCTGTAGTAGTAGATTTCTGGGCAGCTTGGTGCGGCCCCTGTAAGATGATGCTTCCTATTCTGGAGGAGTTATCGAACGAGTACGAAGGTCGTGTGACTGTCGGCAAATTGAATGTCGATGACAACCCTGACACTTGCGAACAATTCGGCATCATGAATATCCCGACAATGCTGTTCTTCCAGAATGGCGAATTGGTTAATCGTCATGTCGGAGCGTGTCGCAAACAAGAATTAGCAGCACTTTTTGATGCCCTTTTGTAAAAAAATGAGGGTTTAAACGCAAAAAAGTACGATTTTTCTTGCGTATGTCAAAAAAAAGCAGTACCTTTGCGCCCAATTTGCCGAATTAGGCACGCTTTTTGTGTGCGGAAATGCGAACTAATCCCTTTTGGGCGGAGGCCGCTTCTCCCGCTTCAACGGGAGACCGCTCCGGGTCCGGTAGCTCAGTTGGATAGAGCAACAGCCTTCTAAGCTGTGGGTCTCGGGTTCGAATCCCGACCGGATCACAAATCTAAACAACGTTTAGACATGCGTCAATTAAAAATCACAAAATCTATCACGAATCGTGAGTCAGCCTCGCTTGACAAGTATCTGCAAGAGATAGGTCGAGAGGAACTCATTTCGGTAGAAGAAGAAGTAGAACTGGCGGGACGTATCCGTAATGGAGACCGTGCTGCGCTGGAGAAACTGACCAGAAGCAACCTACGTTTTGTAGTGTCTGTGGCTAAACAGTACCAAAACCAAGGATTAAGTTTGCCTGATTTGATTAACGAAGGAAACTTAGGTTTGATTAAGGCCGCAGAGAAATTTGACGAGACTCGTGGTTTCAAGTTTATCTCCTACGCCGTTTGGTGGATTCGCCAATCTATTCTTCAGGCTCTGGCGGAGCAAGCGCGTATCGTGCGTCTGCCGCTGAACCAAGTTGGTTCGATGAACAAGATCAACAAGGCTTATCAGCGTTTTGAGCAGGAGCATGAGCGTAAGCCCAGCGCCGAAGAGTTAGCCGAATTGGTGGATATTCCGGTAGATAAGATTGCTGAGACGCTGAAGATGTCCGGTCGTCACGTCAGTGTGGACGCGCCGTTTGTGGAAGGAGAGGACAACAGTCTGATCGACGTAATGGTTAACGAAGATTCGCCCAATGCGGATCGTGGCCTGATTAACGAGTCGCTCTCTACTGAAATTAGCCGTGCGTTAGCTACGCTTACTCCACGTGAAGCGGACATTCTCCGTAAGTTCTTTGGTATCGGCACACCCGAAAAAACGCTCGAGGAAATCGGTGACGAACTGCATCTGACCCGTGAACGTGTGCGCCAAATCAAAGAGAAAGCGGTACATAAACTCAGCAACGGACAACGGAGTTATATCCTCAAGACTTATTTGGGTTAATCACGAACCGTGAGAATTGACAACGCCTCCTGCAAGGGAGGCGTATTTTTTCGCTCGTACGGCTTTCGTACGCGCACTAAAAACATCATTTTAGTGGTAGGTACTCAAACCGTGCTCGCTCTCCCCACAAATTAAAATTTGCGGGGACCCCATTATTAATCGAATAACGTAGGCTGGTCGTTTTCGATGCGCTTGAGAATGGTTCGCATCAGCGCCTCGCGAATGAAACGGCTGCGATTAGCAATCCTGTACCGCTCGCAGTACTTATCCAATGCCCGTTGTTCTTTATCATTGAGCAGCAGCGTTACACGATGTTCACGAGGTGGTTTTCTCATTTTAGAAATAGAACGCGAACTTAAGACCCGGTGAAACTATATTGCGGCCCACTTGATGGGTAAAATCTACGCCATCTATCGTTTCCACGGCCGTCACTTTGGCTTGCTGGAAAGTAGCAAAAAACAGGAGGCCAATAGCTGCTTTTTCATTGATCTGGTAGCGGTAGCCAAAATCGAGGCCCGCATATAATCCGCCGGTATAATTTTTACTCAGGGCGATGCCGTACCCCACTCCCACACCGAACATCGGTGCATGCTTACTTTCTATTAGCGGCATACGGAGTGCCACTTGCAGCGGCAAAAAATTATAAACCTGGCTACCAACGAATACGCCGTGGAAGCCTAATCCGCCGCCGATGAACAGATGTCTGTCGCCTATATGATGCGAACCAACCAACAAATCCACTGCGAATCCGCCGCCTGCTTCACCTTGGGGCACAAACGAACCATTGCCGCCCAATTCAATCAAAATAGACGCTTTCTTGGAGGTTTGAACCACCTCTTCCTCCACCTTCACTTCTTCTTCAGGTGCTTCCTCATCCGTCAAAATAGACTCTACATCCGCACGGGGGTATTGAAAACGTGCCCCTTCTGTGTTGCGAACAATCACCACTTCTTCATTCTGGAACACAATCGTTCCACGCACGCGAGCGCCCGTACGCAATACTATCGTTTCCGCGTGCACATACGCGAGGGAAGCGAAACAAAGGATGAACAAAAAGACTATTTTCTTCATAACGGCTATAATTCGGCTACAAAGGTACAACTTTTTTTTCAATTATGCAAACTCAAAATCAATTAATGCGCGATTTATGTCAGTTTTCACTATTTTTACCGTCACCGCATCGCCTAATTGGTAGCGATTGATGTCACCAATCTTCGAAATATGAATCAAACCTTCGCAATGCGACTCGTCCAATTGCACGAACAGGCCGAACTCCGTGATACCGGAAATATAGCCGGTTGCTATCTCACCTATATGATCGGACATATAGATAGATTGAAAGAGTTTGATGGAATCGCGTTCGGCCTGTGCGGCTTCTTGTTCGCAGGCGGAGCAATGTTCGCACATCTCCTCCAGTTCGGGTTGTGTCCAGGTAGCCGGCTTGCCGGTTAAGATGTATTTATCCACCAACCGATGGACCATCAAATCGGGGTAACGACGGATAGGCGAAGTAAAATGGGTATAGTGGCTAAAGGCCAGGCCATAATGGCCTATATTATGCGTTGAATAGACCGCTTTAGCTTGTGCTCGGATGGTCAGCATTTCAATGGCACGACGCAGTCCTTCCGTCGATTTGGCGGCATAACGCGAAGAACGTCTGGTAGATAACTTTTTCTTGAACGTCTCTATTTCGTCGAGTTTTTCTCCATTCGGCAAGTCGTGCACACGGTAGATGAAGGGCCTTCCTGAACCGATGGATTTGGCTACCGTACGGTTCGCCAGCAGCATAAACTCCTCAATCAGATGATGGGCATCGTTCGATTCTTCAAAATAGATTTCTGTCGGATGTCCGTGCGCGTCCAATTTAAAGCGCATTTCGGGTTGCTCAATCGTTAGTGCTCCGTTTGCTATCCGCTCCGCCCGCATCTTTTGCGCCAGGGTATTGAGTACGTTTAGCGTCCGATGTAATTCCGATACATTCTCGATCCGATTCTCTCTCGATTGTGTCTCGCTAGTCTGATTTTGGCTATCTACCCCTGAAGAAATGATCTCTTGCGCCTCATCATAATTGAGCCTCGCATCGGAGCGAATGACCGTTCGGCAGATCTTATATTTGAGCACATGTGCCTCAGCGTCCATCGTAAAAACAACCGACATACAGAGTTTATCTTCACCCGGTTTGAGCGAACATTTATCGTTGCATAGTTCCTCGGGCAGCATAGGCAACACGCGGTCCACCAAATAAACCGACGTGCCTCGCCGATAAGCGTCTTCATCCGCTTTGGACCGCGGCGTCACATAAAACGACACGTCGGCTATATGCACGCCAATCTGAAAGGTGTCGTCTTCATTTTTTGCAAATGAGATTGCATCGTCGAAGTCTTTCGCGTCTGCCGGATCGATCGTGAATGTGAAGACTTCCCTCATGTCGCGTCTGCGAAGTATTTCTATCGGATTGAGCATAGATTGACAATTATAGTATGCAAATTTTGAATATTTGCTGCAAAGGTACAAAAAAATTTGCACATGTCAAAAAAAATACGTAACTTTGCACGCTTTTTTAGGAAGAGATATCATTTTTTAAGAAATAATACATAAAAATCCCTATAACAAACATGAAAATCAAAGTTAGTAATGCCAATCAGCCCGCATGGAAAGAGTGTAACGTTCACGCCACTCTCCCCGCAGAGCTGAGCAAATTGCAAGAGATTGCGTACAATGTATGGTGGAGTTGGGTCGGCGAAGCCAAGGACCTGTTCCGCTATATTGACAATGAGGCATGGCATCGTGCTGATTCCAACCCGATCGTGTTGCTGAATATCATCAGTTACGAGCGTATGGTGGAACTCACTAAGGATGAGAAGTTTATGGCGCATTTGGACCATGTCTACAACCGTTTTCGCACCTATATGGATGCGCCGAAAGACAAGAAAAAACCGTCCATCGCTTACTTCTCGATGGAGTACGGTCTGACGCACGTGTTGAAGATCTATTCCGGCGGTCTGGGTATTCTCGCCGGTGACTATATCAAAGAGGCTTCTGATTGCAACATTGATATGACGGCTATCGGTTTCCTCTATCGCTACGGATATTTCACCCAGACGCTGAGTCCGGAAGGACAACAGATCGCTAATTACGAAGCACAGAACTTCAGCAACTTACCTATCACGCAAGTGAAAGAGGCGGATGGCTCGAACATGGTGATCGAAGTGCCTTATCCGGGTCGCGTAGTGAAAGCGTACTTGTGGAAAGTAGCAGTTGGACGCATGAACCTCTACCTGCTCGACACCGACAATGAACTCAACTCTGAATGGGATCGTCAGATCACCCACCAACTCTACGGTGGTGACTGGGAGAACCGTATTAAACAAGAGATCATGTTGGGTATCGGCGGTATGTTGGCGCTCAAGAAACTGGGTATCAAGAAGGATGTGTACCACTGCAACGAGGGACACGCAGCGCTCATGGGCTTGCAACGTCTCGTTGACCTCGTACAAGAAGAAGGTCTGACCTTCAACGAGGCTAAAGAAGTGGTACGCGCATCGGGTCTGTACACCTGCCATACACCGGTTCCTGCTGGTCACGACTATTTCGAGGAAGGCTTGTTCTACAAATACATGAGCGAGTACGCCGACAAACTCGGTATCGAATGGCATGACCTGATCGGTATGGGTCGTACCAACCCGGATGACAACAACGAGAAATTCTCGATGTCTGTCTTCGCGCTCAACACCTGCCAAGAGGCAAACGGTGTATCGTGGTTACATGGCGAGGTATCGAAGAAGATGTTCTCACCTGTATGGCCAGGCTATTTCCCTGAGGAACTGCACGTTGACTATGTTACCAATGGTGTACATATGCCTACCTGGGCTGCTTCGGAGTGGAAAGCAATCTATAAGAAATACTTGCCGGCAGAGTGGTACAACGACCAATCGAACCTCGATATGTGGAAGCCGTACAACGATATCCCGGATTCAATCATCTGGGAAACGCGTATGTCGCTAAAACGTAAGATGATGGATTATATCAAGGCTAAGTTCCGTGAGGACTGGATGAAATCGCAAGGTGATCCCGCTCGTATCGTCCGTGCACTCACAGAGATGAAGCCGGAGAACCTGATCATCGGTTTTGGTCGTCGTTTTGCAACCTACAAACGTGCGCACCTGCTCTTCACCGACCTGGAGCGTCTCGACAAACTGGTGAATAATCCCAACTACCCTGTTGTGTTCCTCTTCACTGGTAAAGCACACCCTGCTGATGGCGGTGGACAAGGTCTCATCAAACGTATCATCGAGATCAGCCGTATGCCGCAGTTCCTCGGTAAGATCATCTTCCTCGAGAACTACGATATGCGCCTCGCTAAACGCCTCATCTCCGGTGTAGATATCTGGCTCAACACGCCTACTCGTCCGCTCGAAGCATCCGGTACATCCGGTGAGAAAGCGCAGATGAACGGTGTGCTCAACTTCTCCGTCAAGGATGGTTGGTGGTACGAAGGATACGTAGAAGGCGCAGGTTGGTATCTGACCGAAAAACGTACCTACGAGAACCAAGCGCACCAAGATCAACTCGATGCTGCTACCATCTATCAACTCTTGGAGAAAGATATTATTCCGCTCTACTATGCCAAGAATAGCAAGGGTTACAGCCCTGAGTGGATTCAGTATATCAAGAACTCCGTCACCAAGATTACTCCGCGTTTCACTATGAAGCGTATGATTGATGACTATTTCGCTAAGTTCTATAACAAACTGGCTAAACGTCACGCGCTCTTGCTGGCAGACCACTATAAGGTAGCCAAGGAGATTGCGGCTTGGAAAGAGAATATCGTAGCCCATTGGGATGAGATTGAGGTAGTTAGCAAGACCGTCTCGAAGGAACTGGATACCCTCAACGTAGGTGATAAGTTCACCGTTGCGGTTGAACTCGATACCAAGGGGCTCAACGACAAGGGCATCGGTGTAGAACTCGTAGCCGTTCGTACTTCCACCCATAACAACGACAAACTCTATGAGGTTGAACCGTTGAAACTCGTTAAATCCGAAGGTAGCCACTTGTTCTTCGAGAACACCTATCAGGTGGATTACGCCGGCGGTATGAAGTTCTGCTTACGTATGTATCCGCAGAACGAACTCCTGCCGCACCGTATGGACTTCTGCTACGTACGTTGGATTTAAAATCGGCAGCATAGTATGCTAACCAGAGAGAGACTTCGGCATCCGAAATCTCTCTTTTTTGTGCAACCATCTTTTCAAATATCAATTCATATGAATGATTCTATCTCTATTTATGAACCCTTTAGTTCCGAAACACCGGCCGATCTGTTAGCCAAAGAAGTGTTTACCACCGGTTGTATGCCGGGTCCCCGCAAAGCCCCTATTACTCCTGGCGGAAGCGGCTGGACCGAAAGACCCGACACCGGTAAAATAACAAAGTCAATGCCCATCGGCGATGCGTGGCCTTTCCTGTTGTACGCCCTTTTCTACCTACTCTTCATTTGGCGAAAACGGCAGAAAAGACATCTCTTTCTGCTCGTGCTTTCGCTCTTTTCCCCGCTGGCCTATGCTGCTATCTCGGCCATTACCTACAGTACATCAGCGCCCAATGCGGGCCAAACAGTCATTATCACGCCTACTATCGCTTCTGCACCTGACGAGCGAATCGTCACGCTATGCTGGAGCCTCTATCACGATGCGGACTGCACGTCCGAAGTGGACGATATCAAGTTCCGCTCCGCCTACCCCACAGCCCCTAATGCCGTCCGCTTCACCGCACCGGATGCAGGAACCTATTATATCAAAAGCGCTATTCATACCGGTCGGCTATGCGACGGACTGATGGATAGTTACTATGTGCATCCACTCGTCGTCTATCCGGAGGACGCAGACCTTATCCTGCGTCGAGACGCGCAAGAAAGCGGTATCCGCATCGACCTGCACTCCTCCTCATCCATGCAAGCTTACGGCGTCTTGCGCTTCAGTCGAGAGGCCCTCAATGACGAGGAACTTAGTCCCTTTCAGCGCTATAACTACTTCATTTCCTTCCCCTTCGATGTACAAGTGGCGGATATCTACGGCATCGGATCAGTAGGTTCACACTGGCTCGTTTATTACTATGACGGCAAGGGAAGAGCAGAAAACGGTTTCTTGGAAGATCGAACGGATAACTGGGTGATGATCGATGACACCGACTCTATCTTGCACGCCGGACAAGGCTATCTGCTACAACTGAACGCCATCCAAATGGCAGCCGATGCCACCTGGCCAAACGGAGAAGACATCGCCTCGCTCTATTTTCCGGCACGCTCGACCATCACATCCGTCACGACCGCCAACGAGACTATCCCTGCCCTCAGCGAAGCCTATCAATGCACCATCGACCTCTCCGCCACCTACGGCCCGGATGGCGACCGACGCGACAAAGACAGTTACTGGCGATGCATCGGTGTGCCTGGTTTCAGTGCCCCTTCGTCCGTCACTAACTTGCCGTACCTTTACGAATGGAATAGCGCCGATAACTCGCTCAACGTCCTCTCCAGCGCCGAATACTCGTTCGCGCCTACCCACGCCTACCTCGTGCAGAATGGCGACGAGATCATCTGGTCAAATGTATCCAAACCTGCTTTTGCGCCACTCATCCGACAGGCTGAACCGGATAGCCATGAACTGTGTCTGACGCTTCAACAAAGCGCTGAGACCTGCGACCGAACTTATATCCGTCTCTCGGACGAAGACCGCGTCAGCACGGCCTTTGACTATCATTTCGACCTTATCAAAGAGCATAATCCCGGCAAAGCCAACCTCTATTCATTCATCGGCTACGAACGTGTGGCGGCTAACTGCCTGCCCCTCAGCGAAACGACTCTTACCATACCGCTCGGCGTGCAGATAGTATCCAATGGCGAGTACACCTTCGCCCTTCCGTCTGTGCCCGACTGTTATACGCTAACCCTCATCGACGCGTTCACCGATACGCGAACGAACCTCGCCCTATCCGACTATACCACATCGCTGGAGCTCGGCACTTATGACAACCGTTTTGCACTCGAAATAAGGCCTGCACAGGCCGTCCCAACGGATAACGAACCGGTCACCGATGCCTCGTCATCCGTCACCCGTAAGATTCTTCGCGACGGACACCTATTCATCCTCCGCGACGAACACCTCTTCGACATCCAAGGGCAGCTACTGCATTGATGGACAACCGGTATCGGCTATGGTATGGGATAGTTATAAAGATAGCAGTTTCAGGAAGAGGGAGATGATACCGGTGTTGATGATATCGGTAAACATCGAACCGATGATGGGTACGATGAGGAAAGGTGTAGGGGCATAATGGTACTTATAGCACACGGCACTCATGTTCGCCATGGCGTTGGGTGTGGCGCCTAATCCGAAGCCGCACAAGCCGGCACAAAGCACCGCTGCATCGTAGGTGCGACCTAAGATCGGGAAAGCAATAAAATAGACGAACGCCACCATCATCGCCACTTGGGCTGCGAGGATGACTACCAGCGGCAGTGCCAGACTCTGCAGTTCCCACAGCCGCAGCGAGATCATCGCCATTCCGAGGAACAAAGACAGACAGATGTTACCCACACTAACGATACGCTCCATATCCAGATGTCTGTCGGCTTTAACCCATTTCCCGTCTTTCTTGTAAGGGATAAATCCGATGGTGTTACGGATGACGGCGGCTAATATCAGGGCACCGAAATAGGTTGGAAAGGTGATGCCGGTCTTGGCGAACAACCAACTGAGTATAGTTCCGCCTCCCATTGCCAAAAGAATCCAGTAGCTGGCTTTGGCGTACTGCTGAAACTCCTGCTCGTTGGTACTCACGCGCTCGGCACGTCCAGCAGGAGAAGCTTCGTCGCTCTCGATACCGGACATGGCGGGATCGATAGCCGCATCTTTGGGTTGCATCTGTTCATGTGTCAATTTCTTGCGAATGATCAGGTTAGCTAACGGTCCACCCACCATCGAACCGGCTATCAGACCGAAAGTAGCTGCAGCCATTCCGATGGTAGCTGCGCCTTGTAGTCCCATCTGTTCCAAGATGCCGGCAAACCCCGCTGCTGTACCGTGTCCGCCCGTCATGGATACACTGCCTGCCGCTATGCCCAGCAACGGATCCACATGCATAAGACGGGTGATACCCCAAGGCATCAGGTCCTGTAGCGTAATCATGAGCACCAACAGAAGGAGCATGAGCCCCAACAGTTTGCCTCCTTTTTTGAGCACACGCAGGTCGCACTGGTATCCCACACACGTAAAAAAGGCCACCATGAAGACATCCTGCAAGGTCTTATCGAACGACACCTCGACATGGAACCAAGCGTACAGCGCCAGGGTGAGCAACGAGAAGATGAGACCACCGGTCACCGGCGAAGGCACGCAGAACTTCTGTAGAAAACTTACTTTTCGCGTTAATAACATACCGATCATAAGGGCTAATGCACCTATGCCGGCGGTTTGAATCATATCCAATTCTACAGGTATCATATGCCGTTAAGATTTGACCGGAGCGGGTTGAGGACGGTATCGCTCGACGAGCGCGTTGTGACGAACACGGCCATAGATGGCAACACCTGACGCACAAACGAACAGCAGGAGCAAATCCGTCATAGCGTCCGCGTAGACCGGATTATTGGTGATATACTCCGGATGGAAAAGCGAAAAATAGAAGTATTCAATCACTTCCCAGCATGCGCCCATACCTACGGAGAAGAAGACAACAATCAGTGCGATGAGGCGTTTGTCGAGACGGATATAGTCGCTCCACAGGTGCATCGCCACATGAATCTGCCACAAGAGAATAAACGGAAGAAGGATACCTGTTTCCATCAGCACCAGTTGATCCCACCATCCGATACGCCCGTTGAGGTCCAGTCCGTCGCCTAAGATAAGCGAGCACAGACAGTAGAGGATCATGAAGATAGAGATGAGCGGCGGTACATCAAAGCGCCATGTCTTATGCATCATTCGAGGTACACTGATCACAAACGCCATACCTGCATACTGCATCGCACGCAGCAGGATGAGACCGCCGGAGGTATGGTCGAAGAACGTGAGTTCGACCAAGTGGCAAAAACCCAATGTGACCACCAGACCGAGAGCGAAATTATTGAATAGCTGATTCTTCTTATGCCTGTCCAGACCGAAGAAGTATTTATATTTTTTCTTTGCCATTTGTTGCTGAGAGATTATTTGATATGCTTTTTATTCATCATTCGTTGGTAGTTACGCGCTGCCGAGGTATGGGTGCCGTAGGATGAGGAGAAGATATGCGTACCATCCAAAGCGGGACTGGCGCACATATACAGGTAGTCGGTTTTGGGAGCGTTCAGCACAAAATCCAACGTACGCGGTAGCGGACAACGGATCGGTCCGGGAGGCAGGCCTTTGTTTAAATAGGTGTTGTACGGTGATTCCACTTTCAAATGGCTTTTGAGCACACGCTTAATAGAGAAATCGCCTACGGCATAGATCACAGTCGGACAAGCCTGCAGCGGCATGCCTTTGCGAAGCCGGTTGATATACAGACTGGCGATAGTAGGCATATCCTTAGGAATGTAAGTCTCGCTTTCGACGATGGACGCAATAACAGCCACTTGAACAGGTGTCAGACCCTGTGCTTCGGCTTTGCGGCGACGCTCCTTCGTCCAAAAGGCGTAGTATTCACGCTCCATCCGTTTGAAAAGTTCATCCGGCGAGATAGTCCAATACACCTCGTACGTATTGGGGATAAAGAGGCAGCGACTGCTCTCAGCGGTGAGGTTAAACTCGCCCATATACCGGTCGTCGCTCAGACGCTCAATCAGTGCCACACTGTCCAGCATCAGTTGCTTCGCCAAAACGCCTGCCAAGTCTTCGCGCGTACGAACCGTATTAGTCCATTTGAGTCGGATAGGTGTCTGGTCACCCGTTTGCAGTTTGCTGATAAAGAGTTTGTCACCCATTTCGGCAGGAAAGACATAGTAACCCGGCTTCGAATCGGTGAATACCTTCAGCCGCATATGCCAGCGTAAGTCCAGTTCACCGCTGATGTCGTAGTTCTTGCGAATCATATTCAGCACCGAATCGACGGACATGTCCGGGTAGATATAATAGCTGTGCTCTTTACCGTCGAGCGAGCGCAGGTTACTCACATGATAGCGGTAGTACTGCTCCACGCCGAACGTGAGCAGAAATAGCACAAGTCCTACTACCACGCCCAGTGAGGTATGCACGAAGGATGGTTTGATTGTAATATTTACTTTCTTAAGCATTGCGTCTATCTATTATAATCGTTGTATTTGTGCAGGGCGGTGCGGTAGGTAATGAGCGCATCGGTGTAGGCGTTCTCGGCTTGGAGAAGGAGGGCCTCCGCTTCCATCAGTTCGGTCATTGTACCTACACCCGCTTGGTAATTCATGAGAGATATACGGTGGTTCTCCTGCGCGAGATTGCGGCTGCTGCGATGCTGCTCCATCAGTTTGAGTGACTCGATCAGATGGTCGTATATCTGGCGATTCTGCAGACTCATCTTCTCCGTCAGGTCCTGCTGCATAAGTTCCGCCTGTTGTATCTTCAGATCGTGCTGTTTGAGTCGGTGCGCCGTCTCGCCCCAGCCGGTGAGAGGTATGCTGAGGTTGACAAAAACCAATGCGTTAGCGGTGTGCTTCTCAAAGAAGTTGGAGTACCCGCCCGTGATGCCGAGAGCCAGATGAGGCAGTGTCTCGCCGAGCGTGAGACGGCGGTTCATTTGATTGTAGCGGATGTTGAGTTCCAGCAGTTTGGTTTCCGGCCGGTTGCTGATAATGATGGTATCGGGTTGCTCGGACAGGGCAATGATATCGTCGTCGTTGAGCGGTTGTAAGAACAGTTCGTGGTCGTAGGGTTGGCCGATGAGGTGACAGAGCATACGAGAGGCGAGTTGTATACCGTTCTCCAATTGAAGCGACTTGGTCTGCATCTCGTTTTGCTTCAGTTGCACGCGCAGCAGGTCATTGGTGGTGACCAGACCGTTGTTATACGCCACTTGGGCGATATTGCTGATGGTATCCAGCAGATTTAGCACTTTGCTCACTGTCTGACGTTTGTCGATCAGTCCGGCTATGAGCCAATACGTGTCTGTAACCTCCTGCTCCACATCGCGTTCACTGACTTCCTGCTTCAGCCGCGAGGCATCGATACCCAGTTGGGCAAGTTTATTGGCAGTAACAATCTGTCCGCCCCAATACAAGGGTTGTACGGCTTGCGCATTCGCCCTCGCACCCCAACGGAGCATCTTAATCTCCGAACTGACACTCGCATTTGGGTCTTTCTCTTTGGCTAATGCATCCAGCAGCTCGAAGGTAGTTCGGAGCAGGTCTTTGGTCTCTCCTTGCAGTCCCATCTCCGTCACATCGGCGTCGATGAGCGGCTTGGCGGCTCCGAAGGCAAATCCCTGCAAACTGACCTGTGGGAAGTATTTCCACAGCATCTGTTTTTTCATCTCCTGAGAAACCGCCACTTCCAGAGCGGCAGAACGGATCGTGCAATTATGCTGACGTGCCAGGCTCAGGCAAGAGTCGAGACTGAGCAACTGCTGGGCTGGAGCCAAGAGCCAACAGCTAATAGCCAACAGCCCTATTATCAATCGTTTATTGGTGTTCATAGCGTCGTGTGGATTTTTCAAATAGTTTCCAGTAAGCAATAGGCAGTATAGTGACTACCATCGGCATCGTGATGATAGCGCCGAAACAGATGACCACGCCCATCGGCATCCATAAATCCGTGGCTGCCAAAATCATCGGTACAACTCCTAACGCTGTGGTGGCGGTCGTAAGGAAGATAGGTCGCATGCGCCTTAGGCCGGCAAGGTAGGCCGCTTCACGTGACGTGATATGCTCGGTATTAACCAGAAAATCAGCGTACTCATACATAATGATGGCATTGCGCACAATGATGCCGATAAGCGAAATGATACCGAGGATAGCGGTGATGGAGAAGTCCTGACGGAATAGCCACAAACCGAACGCTGCTCCGAACAGACACAGCAGACTGGAGCTGAGTGAGAGGAAGGCAATGCTGAGTTTCTTGAAGTGATAAATCAGCAGCACAAGCAACACAAGCATCGCTGCCAGCACAGAGAGTATCAGACCGGGCATAGTCTCCAGCGAATTCTCCAGCGCACCGCCGTAGGTGATACGCACGCCGTCGGGAAGCCTTTTCTCCAAGTCACGCACATAGCGCATGATAGGCTTCATCGCATCGATAGCAGCAATCTTTCCACGCGTATCGGCGGACACGGTGATAGTGCGGATACTATTGCGGCGTTTGATCTGCGCATGATGGAAGTCCGGTTCTATTTCCGCCACCTGACGCAAGGGCACCCATATACCCGGCAGCGCAGTAGGAATCATCACATTAGCGATGTCTGAGTAGTTGAGCGAATCAGCTCCCATGGTGTAGAGCATGACGGGGGTCTTGTAGCCGTCCTGCCAGATAGCGGTCATTCTCCGTCCGCGCAGCAAACCGTTCAGATAGAGCGACAATGTCGTCTGCGTCACGCCCAATCGGCTGGCTTCGTCGTCCTTCAGACGCAGACGGATAGTCTGCACCGTCTCGTCATAGTCCGAGTGGATCCAAGCCAAGTCAGGAAGGTCCGCCATGAACGCCTTAAGCGAATCAGCAACCAGTTCCATTTGTCCAAGATCGGAGCCCTGTACGTTGATCTCTATAGGGTTGGCCACCGCCTGATAGTCCAGTTGTTTGAAGCGGCAGTAGGCGTTGGGGAAAGCGTTCTCGTAGAGCGGCTGATAGTGCTCCACTAACGCTACCGTAGCATCTGCTGACACGGTATTGACGATGAACTGCGCATAGTTCTCACCGCCTATCTGCGGCGCATAAGTGGCATGGAATCGCGGACTGGCCATACCCACGAACGCCGTCACGCTCTTCACGCGCTCATCGGCGTTGAGTACGCTACCGAGGCTGTCCACGATAGCCTGCGTCTGCTCCAGCGATGCGCCTTCCGTCAGGTGAATCTCCACGGCAAAACAGTCGCGGTTAGCTTTGGGCATCAGTTGGATATTCAGATGGATAAGAATAAACGCACCTACCACTACCGAACCCAGTCCGACGCCCATCGTCAGCCACGGATGGCGGAAACAGAGATCAAGCAATTTCTGATAGCCGTTCTGCAGGGCTGTGAAGAACGCGTTCTGCACGCGCTCCACCCTCGTTGGCTTGGCATCCGCCGGCTTGGGTTTGATGAACGAACTCGCCATATACGGGATGATCCACACCGCGTACAATATACTGCAAGACAGCGCGATGAAGATCGCCCATGGGAAGAGCTTGATAAAGTCTGCCAGCGGACCGGTCATTAGGCCGAGCATAGGGAAGAACATACCCGAGATCGATGTCGTCGCTATCAGCATAGGCACGAATAAGTCGCGTGTCGATACCGCCGCAGCGTACCAGCGCGAATGACCTTTCTCCAGCAGTTCACTATAGCCGTCAATAACAATCACACTGTCATCCACCACCATACCTAACACCACTATCAGTGCAGCTAAGGTCACCGTGTTCAGTTCGACACCGGCCAGGTACATGATACCTAATGTGATAGCGATACAAATAGGCAGACCGGTGGAGCTGACCAGCGCTGTGCGCATCGGGAAGAGCACGAGCATTACGGCTATCACGATCAGCACGGAGATGACCAGGTCTTTCAAGAACGAGCGTACGCTATCGTCCACCACGCGGGGTTGATCGGTGATCTTATGCATTCGCACATCGGGCGGCAGCGTAGCGGACATATGCGCTAATACCTCATCAACCTTCTCACCGAAAGCGACGATGTTATTACCCGGCTGCATCTCCAGATTAAGCAGCAAACAGTCGCCTACCCCACTCTCTGCGAAACGCTGAATATATTTCTTCGGTTCGGCAAAGCGCCGCTCAATAGTGGCTATGTCCTTCAGGCGGATAGTCTGTCCGGTAACCGGATCGGAGAGGATAATCTGCTCGCCCAACTCGTACTCGGTCTTGAACGGCACATCCACATGGATGAGTGCCGCACCCATATCGTTGGCTATCTCGCCGGTCATCGTACGAAAACCCTGCGTGGCAAGGCGTGTCAGAATCAAGTTCTGATTGATGGAGTAGCGGGTGATACGCTCCACATCCAGCGTCACGGCTATCTCCTCGTGCTGCTGACCAAGCAGTTTGATGCTACCCATCTCGCCTATCTCACGCAGACGGTCACTCACCATATTCGCATAGTCCTCCAGTTCGCGTGGCGTACGCTCATTACTCTCCAATGCCAGCAGTATACTGCTGGTGTTGCCGAAATCGTCAATCACCGCCACAGCCAACAGACCCGAAGGCAGTTGCATCTGCTTCATCAAACTCAGTCCGCCGCGGATCTTACTCCACGCCTCGTTGGCGTTCATCACCTTCGGCGTGAGGGCGGCAAACACGTAGCACATGCCGTCCTGACTGAGACTATAGGTCTTGCGCTTGTCTATCTCGGGGAAAGTAAATAAATACTGCTCAATCGGTTTGGCTACCTGTTCCTCCACCTCTTGGGCGGTTGCTCCCGGATAAACACCCACTACCAGACCCAGACGAATAGTCACCTGCGGGAACTCGTCCTTGTTCATCCTGCCCAAGGAAAAGATACCGAACACTACCAGCACCGCCACCACCGCGTAGATGATGCCATGGTGCCGCATAGCGGATTCTATATGATTGCTCTGACTCATAAATTTGAAATTTGAAATTTGAAATCAGAACTCCACTTTCGCTCCCTTGTACATCTTTTGGTAGCCTTTACTGATGACCGTGTCGCCCAATGTCACACCTTCCGTGATCAGTACACCGTTCTCAACGAAGGCCCCTATCTTCACCATCTGTCTCTCGGCGCACCCGTTGCGCAACAGCCACACGCTGTGACCGCGCTGTTGGGTCTGAATACATCCGGCAGAGATGATATAGCCATTCCGCTCATGTTGGGTGATGATAGCACGGCACACCATACCGGGCAGCAGGTCTTTGGCGGCCTCCGGGTCGGTGATCTCTGCTTTCACCATATAAGTATGGGCAATGTGTGTGGACGTCAGCGCTTTTTCAAAGATACGCGCCTCATATTCCTTATCCAGTGCCGGCAAAAGGACGCGCAAACGCTGACCTGCAGCCAGATGCCCTATCTCGCTCTCAGGAACGGTAAACTCAACGTTATACGCCCCCATATCCATCAATTGACCGATGGGCTGGGAGATGCTTACGTGTTGCCCGACACTGATATCACGCATACTGACTATACCGTCACATGCGGCACGCAATGCACAGTCCTCATAGCGCTTGCGGGCGGAGATAGCCATCGAACGGGCTTTCTCAAGATTAGTCTCCATTTCCACCCATTTGACATCACTGATGCCGCCCTGCTGATGCAGCGGTTTGAGACGACGATAACCGTCCTTCGCCTGGGCATACATAGCATCGGCACTCTCCATCAGCGCTTTCGCCTGCGTGCTATCCACCGTCGCTATCAACTGACCGCAGCGAACGCGATCGCCGCTCTTCACAAAAATGCCGGTGATCTGTCCGCCCCATGGAAACACCAACGATATATCCGTCGTCGGACGAATCTCTCCCACGTAGGTGTCTTCCACCAAACGGCTACTCTCGCCCACTACCTCGATCTCTACAGGCAAAGGCTTGTCTGTTAAATAACTGTACTTCGATTTCTTGTTGCATCCTACCAGCACCAACGCTGATATTGCCAAAAGACTAAAGATTGTTCGTTTCATATCTATGTATTATTCTTTCTATTGTTGTGTCGCAGTCGCACGTTGAAGCACCTGCGTCATACAATGCGCGGCGCCATAACCATCTATCAGGCTCTCCAGCGGTACCCACTCCACGGTCACACCGGCCTCAGCCAAACGCTGCTGATATGCCTCACTCTGCCCTGCTACCGCCATGATATGTCGCGGTGCGATGGTGAGGTAGTTATTGGCATAGTGCATCTCATCGTCGTAATCGATGGGGATGATTTCAAAACCTCGTCCACGCATGTATTCCACGAACGGCACATCCTTCTGCTGTAAGTTGTACGGCTTTGTGCCGGGTTCACGTACATAGATGTCGCAGGTATTGAATTCCGGCTCGCCGGGCTTAGCATTCAATCGGCTACTGACCATGGTACAGAGGTCGCGGTCAATGATATTAAAATGCGTATCGAGATGCATCTGCATCTGCCAGCGTTTATGATCATGCACCACTACAATCGTATCGTGACCGAACGCGTCCGCATCCATGATCTGACGAATCCCCTCAGGATTGGTACGCATACCGCAACCAATAAACGCTACCGTACCGGCAGGGATATAATCACCACCTTCCAGGCGTCCTTCGCCTTCAATGCGCAAGATTGGCGCCACGCCCAGATGACGGTAGCACAGGGCGATGACATCCGTTTCCGCAGCCCGTTGTGGCGAGTTCATGCAGCAGATGATATGTCCGCGAGGAGTGGTGATACTCTGGTCACGCGTGAAATAAAGGTTCATCAACGGGTCATGGATATACTCCGCCGCCACGCCGGTGTTGTTCTTTGTCGGGAACAGTCGCACGATAGGCCGGAGCAATATACAGCGTATCAGATCAGCACGGCTCATCTGCGTCAATTCTTCCTGCCGATAGGCTTCCGTGGCGGCACGGTCGGCATCCGGCATCGCGCTAACGTCGTATATCAGTTCCTGATCTGCCAGCATCCGCAAGGTGTCCAATGCCATTTCGTTGAGAATATCAGTTACCGTAAGCACACGAATACCATTGGCTTCCAACATGTGGATATATCCACGATGTTCCTCGGCAGCCTTATCCACATCAAAATAGTGCTCGAACAGACCTGCCGACGGATGAATGACGCCGTCGAACAGTTCCTGACCCGGTGTGTGCATTAGGATGACTCCGGCTTTATCCCACTCGGCGTGAGGATAGTCCATCATACACGCCTTTTCCTGCCGCTGCTGCACCGTGCATCCTGCCAGCAGCACCATCGCTAAAAGAAAATGTATCCTATTCATTTGTATTTATATTGAGAATGTCCATACTATTTATTTGCTTCGGATGAACTCCAAGGCTTTATCCAACTGACTGTCCGGACCGGCACCGGAGTTCCAGGCACCGAAGTCCATGACCGCTTCGATATCCGGCGTGACGCCATAGCCTTCAAGCACCTCATTATCCAGCGTCATGGCTACCTCCTGCGGGATATAGCAGAACACCGGCGTCTCGTTCATGATACCTACGTATCCGGCATAGTTGTTGGTATAAGTCTCTGCTGAGTTGAGGGCGCTGAACCCGCCAAACGTACGCGTACCGATGAGCGTACCGTTCTCCAGAAGCTTGGTGGCATAGGACGTGTGCTCCGCCATGCTGACCGAAGCGCAGTTGCACAAGGTGACGACCGGTGCAGTTACGGTCACATGTTCCCCGTCATATGTCGGCATATACTGCGGCATGATGGGCGAGTAGTCATAGCGACCCGTACCGCGTTTGAAGCGGGCATTCGCGTCTTGGAAATTACCCGACGGCACCAAGGCTCCAAACAGGAACTTGAAGTCATTGAGGAATCCGCCTCCGTTGGAGCGCACATCGATGATGACTCCACCAAGATCACCGGCTTTCTGATGGGTCTGAATAGCATCAAACCATGCCTGCCACGTGGCTTTTAGGTCATCTATCACCGCCTGCGTACTAGCTGAGGTCTTACCGAAGAACATTTGTGTGAGCTCGGGTTCCAGATAGGCACTGAACGTGAAACCGTCAAATGTCAGGTAGGCTATATTACCTTTGAACAAGATATACGTAGCCTCCAGACCGTACTCCGCTAGTTTCGGATCAGCCGGCACCAGTCCGGGGATATGCATGTACTCATAGCGATAAGCGAGGGTGTTGTACGTCGCTATCGCCTCTTTGATATTGTCACCAAGCAGGGTGCTGGCTAATGCTTGCGTAATCTGCGCAACTATATCGGAATAGATTTGTAGGGTGTCACGCTCTTCCGGCGTGATGGTGCCCAGGGTGTCTTTGGTTTTCAAAGGCTCCATCAGGTCCTGTATAGTAAGCATAGCATGCGAAACAACGGATACCATCGAGTTGGTGTTGGTATGCCGCATTTCGATGATCTCACCCGCATTGCGATAATAGGTATATGCCGCCTCGTCCATCTTTCTGGTCGCCGAGGCCAAATACTCCTCTTGGCGTTCGCGCATGATACGCAAGGCACCGGGAGAACTGTGTACATCCTTACCCGTGGCATGATTCTTCATCGTTACCAACATATGCCCGTCGTGCAATGGCGCCAGAATGGAATCCAACAATGCCTTCAGTTGGGCATCGGTCACCGGCGTCTGCTGCGAGTCCAGCGCTGCGAACTGCGGACGGTATTTATCATAGACCTTATCCCAGTCCACACCGTGCTCGTCCTCGTAATCCCACAAGGCGTAGTTGGTATTCATACCATGCCAGAACACATCGAACTTGGCAGCGTAACTATTCTCTGCTGCAGCGAACGCCATCTGGTCGTTATACGCATAGTTCAATACTTCGTCACTCTCCTGACGGCAAGATGTTAGCGCTAAAGCGCCGATTGCTACTATAAAAAATATTATGCGTTTCATTTTTAATTCTTAATTCTTAATTTTTAATTAAAACACATACGCAATTCCGGCTTGGAGGCCGATGGTAGTATGATAGCGATAGTCCTTCACGTGCGCCATATACTGCTTGGTGGCGCTGATGACGCTGTAGTAACAGGTAGCCTCGATCTGCGCCATCCAATGCGGATGGAAGCGGTACTCAACACCTACTCCACCGGTAAAGCCGAAGTCACCACGCTCGTCTTTCTTCGGGTTCAACGACATCTGTTCATCCACATCATAGGACTTCGACATTCCCACATAATTGCCATCTGTACCTACCCGCCGATAATTCAACCACGCACCGCCATACACACCGGCATTCACAAAACCGCGTACCTTCTGACCTCCAAAACTAAAATTGGCCGTTACAGGGAAGAGTAGGTAGTTGTTCTCGTACCGCATATTCAACATATTCTCATATTGTACACGCGTGTGCTTGTAATTACGTTGCGCGAAATACGCGCCGGCACGCAGGCCGAGCCAGTCGAAGAAATTATACTGTGTGTAAATACCGGCCGTACCACCCCATTGCGAAGGATAGCGATAGTCGGTCTGATACTGCTTGTCGATGGAATAATAATTCCATGTGGCACCACCGTTGATGCCCACGCGCCACTGGGCATGCATAGGACTATAGACCCAGGCAGACCAGCTCAAAAACAAAAGAACAAAGACTAAAAACTTTCTCATATCTAACAATTTAACGTCTTATACAAACAGCACAATAATGAACGTCCGCCAAGCGGTGGGCCACCAGTCCCGCTGGAAGAGCTGCTTGAAATCAACCAGCAATACCGCAAACAATATCAGTTTGGGAACAATCATCGCCCAACCGGACATGTGGTCAAACGGCAGTTTATGAAACAGCAGCATCGCTATCACACTGAGTATCTGCAACTGACACAAAATAAAGAAGATGGCAGTCACTATCTCGGCGAAGTTGTAACCTTCGATATACTCGCCGTTCTCTATCACCCATTCGCCGGTACCGATGCGCGGACTCTTGCGCCAAAGAAGCCACGTGGCAAAAATAACGCCAAGCGACTGAATAAGTATATCCCACGCGCGGTTCTCATCTCGCCAGTCATGTACTTTGTCCAGCCATTGAGCGGTCTTCAGGATGAAACTCCGTTGCTCGGTTGTACCCACATCTTTATGGTCACGCAGCATTTCGTACGCCATCAGCGTCATGTCTTTGTTCTTGGGAGTCTCCACTTTAAGCACCCAGGCCAACTGCACTAGTATAAGCGTCAGCACAAAGAACATGAAAAAAGGCTGCATATACTTGCTTCGTCGCCCGTTGAGGTAGTCGCAAATTAAATGCCCTGGACGCCAGAGCAAATGCCACATGGTGTAGAAGATGTTCCGAGACCCCAGACCCCATGTTTCCATGAACGACAACACGGCGCCTTTGATAGTGATACGCTCGTGCGAAATCTCGTTTTGCTTCTTAATAACTTCTTGCTGAGCCTGATACCAAGTGGCAACGCGCTGCAACAATGCTTTGATCCACAGCCATAAAGGCATCAGTTTATCCAACAGAAACTTAATTTTTTGCCACAGGCGAACTCCCCAATCTTTGATTTTATCCATTGTACCTTCTTACAAATCTGCTGCAAAATTACTACAAAAAAATGGAATAAGCAAGAATTTGGACGAAAAAAATCAAGTTTACTTGAGTTTTTTGCGAACAAAGGCTTGCTTACTCGCACATTAGTGCGAACGTAAATTCGGAGGGAACCCGCTTGCGGGAGGGCCGAAGTTACATTCCTTTTTTTTGAAAAATGCTTACTCGTGTTCAGCGTCATACGCTGCCAACTCCAAGCTCCACAAGTAGCTCTTCATGGTCTTTTTGCCGTTCGGCAGGTCCTTCTGCGCGAGGAAGTTCTGCTGGTCGGTAGTGACCTTGCTCAGGTCCTTCGCACGAGCAGCAACCGCTGCCGCTACGGTTCCGAAGCGTCCACGCTGAGCACGTTCGTCGTTGCTGATCGGAGTGGTACGTTTGTACGCATCCGCATCTTTGACATACAATCGCGTGCAGTCCGGATTGGTCGTTTCGGCTTTACGGTGAGTACCGATGAGGTACGTGCCGCAAGTGTGACCGTCTTTCTTCACCGGCTTAG
>Ga0265301_10001796_pt1 | contig 26860 bp, 29 predicted proteins | sample AusTroGonzalo_MG_2_FD_193488 | JGI IMG/M metagenome (GOLD analysis project Ga0265301, IMG submission 193488) | Bovine rumen microbial communities from tropical cattle in Woodstock, Queensland, Australia - Gonzalo_04 | ecosystem: Host-associated > Mammals > Digestive system > Stomach > Rumen ... | reverse complement strand
AAGTTTTGGCAAACTTAATTCAACTTCTATACTCATGAGTTTTTCAAATTCTTCTGATAACTTTTTCATATTTTCATTATTAAAAATACCGCTGCTATCTTCAGAAATATCATATTGTTTGAATAAATCTTGGCGTGTTATCATTATAGCTTTATAATATGGTTCAATCTGAACTTTTATTCGAGCTAAAGTGTAATTGGTTTTTATATCTAATTCTAAACCTAAAGTATATATCTCTACAATTCCTTCATATAACTAAACAATTTCTCTGTTAGTCATTATTCGTTCTCCCAATCCACTATTTCAACCTTTGGCATTTGTAAATCACTATAATATTTACCAATTCCAATAGCATCACATTCATCTTCGGAAGGCATTATACCATACCACTATTTTATTAATAACTACATACTTCTCTTCTTATCAACTCGTGATTTGCCGCGGACGCCACAATGAAGACGCCAAGTATTCGTATTAACTACTTTATATGATTTCTATTCTTCATAGCAAGTAACCATTAAAATACCTTGAAGGCGCGCGAGTGTCTCAAATGTAGTTACACCCGCGGCCGCCTGGTACTAAATGCCTTCAAGTCCGATAAAATCAATCTCATACTAATCAATTAAAGATATAAGCCACTATTTTACTTGCGCGCAACGTTCAATATCATTTTCGCCTATTGCTTCAAAAGTACCATAGTCAATTAATTCTTTATTACTAAAAACTGCATAACCACTAATATGTGTTGCCTAATCAAGTGCGAGTATTCTATACTCGTTCTTTTTCTTTTTAGTATTTTTAAATTCTTTTGTTTTAAGACTAGAACGCATGCAAGTGGGACAAATACGAGATTCACGAATCTTTTTCCATGGAGCGACAACAGTATGGCCTTTATCACATTTAAATTCTAGATTAGTATTTAAATTTTTATAGGTTTCACTAACAAGTATCCAATTATCAGGTTGGATTTCCTCTTTAATAGTATCTATACTAATACGTGGCATTTTAATTATTTAGTTCCTGTACTACCGAACCCCTCTCCATGGTCATTTTCAAAGCTGCCAAGACTTTTGACAGGTAGCCAGTTTACTATTGGTACTTCAACGAGGCGCATTTGTGCGAAACGTTCTCCTTTTTCGATAGTAAAACTAGAACCAAATAATGAAGCGTCCTCAATTGAACCGTCTTCAAGCGTAATAGTGCCTGCTTCTTTAAGTGGCGGCTCAATATTTTCAATAATAACACCAATTTCTTCGTGATAATCACTATCTATTAGTCCAGGAGTATTTGCTACACGAAGTTTAGTCTTGCGGCTTAAGCCAGAACGTGGTTGAATAAGTAAAGCATAACCAATAGGAATATTTACTTTAATACCAATAGGAATTAATACTGTTTCTCCAGGATTGATTGTGTATTCCGCAGGAGAATAGATGTCCATGGCGGCCGATCCATCAGTTGCATAAGTTGGAAGTTTTGCATCGTCACGACATAATTCAATTGGAATCTAAAGAATACGATGAGGTACACCTTCAACACTATTCATTGAATTAATAAAACTGGCAAACATATATTTAAGAAAATCTTTTTTGGTTTCAGTCAATTCAATACCTTCAGGTATTAATTGATCAATAGCTTCTATAAGAGAATCAAAACTCTTAGAAAAATCCTCAACTTTTACGCCTTTTTCATTCATCATTTGAACTAATGCAATATGAGCTTCGGGGTCGTTAAAGGCTTGCTCAATACTGCCCATTAAAGCGGGTTTAATTACGTTAAATGATTCATCAGATAATGATAAAAGGGAACCGAGTACAGCAATGCCATCTGTATCATCAGTTTCAAAAATACCATCAAGGGTAGAAAAAATTTGATTTAAAATATCTATCTCCATATTTTGCTCCTTTTACTCATAATATTTGGCATATTGATTATCAGATGCCAATGTTACTCCAAGAATATCATCATATCGACTGGCCGCGCCAGGAACATAACGACCAAACTTTATGATAAGATTTCCTAATTCTTTTAATTGTTCTACTTTTGAATGTATTTCTAATTCTCTATATCCAGTATAAATTATGATAACATCAGTTGTAAATGTACGAAACATATTACATAAATTTTGCAGTTCATCAAAATTATCAAATGGTTCTAATCCACCACAAGTAATACCTTTAGTAAGCGGGTTAGCTTTATAAATATTAAAAATTTCAGCAAGCGGAACATCAATAATTGGTTCTTTAATTAAATTACTATTTTGACATATTTTAGTTCCAAAATCCGCATCACATTTAAAACTACAATATGGAAAAGCAATAAATAATGTTGGCTCTTTATAATTTACTATATCATAATCATTCAGTCCGCGAATTTGCATTTATGTCCATCCACTTTCTCATTTTAAATTCTGCTTTGCGCTCTTTTGAATAGGTTTTAATAGGAGTATAAAACCCTACAATACGTGTATATTCTGTCTCAACAGGCTCACCACAAATAGGACAAGTTTTACCATAAAATGCGTGATTATGTTTACAGGCTTGGATTTTGGTGTTAAATGCAAAATAAGTTACGCCTTGGTCAGAAATATAATTTAACATATTCCAGGCATCTTCAAAGCGTTGGAACGGCGCATCAATATTTACATGAAGAATGGAACCACCATTACAATATCTATCAAATAAAGAAGCGATTCTTACGCGTTCTGCAAGAGTTGTCTTAATACCAAGAGGAATAAATTGATTTCCATAAAGAGGCAAATCATCAATTACAGTTTCGGGATACATTAACTTATCTTTTTTCATCAATTTCGCGGCCGCGCTTTCGCCAGGGATTTGCTCGGTATTCACCATATAATCTTTATCAATGCAGAATACATCTTTAACATTGCGAATGGTGTCAAAAATTTTCTTACCGAAGGCCGCAGCTTCATCTTTGTAATATGTATTGCCCAATTCATCTTGATAGGTATAGCCAAAAGCTTTCATTGTCTCATAAATACCGATAAATCCAATGGTATTATATAAATGTTCAAAATCAACCATACCGAGCGTGAAGTTTTTGAGCAGTCCTTTTTCTACATTTCGAGAAATAATATGACGTACACAATCCAAAACTTCAAGATCAAGCTGTACCATATCACGAAGCGCAGTTAAATATGTTTGCTCTGTTTTGTTCTCTAATGCCAAGCGCGCGAGGTTAATAGTTGAAACCTTTACAGAACCTACTTTAAGAGCTGTACCGCCAATTGAATTGAAATATCCTAAGTCTTCAATATTTGACTTTAAACGACAGCAATTACTTAAACTATTTACGCTATCATCTATAAATATATTTGAATCATTCCATTTCATATTATGGCGCATAGACCATTCTGCAAATTCTTTATCTTGGAACTCACCATTTTGTTTTAATAGAGAAATTGTAGAGACTGGAAAAGTCATCATATTATGTGACCTAATCTCACTCATGGTTTCCAAATATACTTTTTGGAACTCCATGATTTCTTCAATTTCATCTACCATTAGCTCGCCATCAGGGAATATACTACCTCCGAATAAAGCAGTAAGATAAACTCTATCAAAAGCACTTGTATTAGTAAAAGCAGACTGAATACCGCCACGTAAGAAAGGCTGATTAAGAGCGTATATAAGACGTTGTATGTGTTGCTCTGCGTACTTTCTTGGAGAGAGAGTAAAATACCCATTACGCACGTCCCTACTCCAGAAATAATACATATAGGGAATAAGATTTGGAAGGCCAACTGCGCCACTTGAGCGATTGCATGCATAGCTTACAAACTCCTTGACGAAGTCTATAAATGTTCCAAGGTGCTTAGGAGGCTCCGCATTAAAATTCTCAATAAAATAAAGACCTTTTTCGGCTAAATCTTTTAAGTCATAAGCAAAACAATAATGAACAAAACTAGTGGTATTGGCATCATGCATATACAAATGCCCATTCCATTCATTTTCAAGCCAATCATTCGCACGCTTAAAGCCATATCGTTTATTCATTTCATGGTAAATTTTATTAAAGGCTAAAAGTTTTTGATGCGGCTTGGGCATTTCATTCATCAAAGTTACAATATCTTTATGACCAACGTTTGCGTTTCCATCAATAGAGGCGTCTGCTACTGTTTCTTTATCAACGAAAGCATCAATAAAATCTGTGTATGAAAGTTGTCCATCAGAAAAGCCATTGATGGCGGCCATCTCTTCGCCGTATTTTTCTTGCATACGGTTATATTGAGTGGTGAAATTTTTGCTTAATCGAATGTTTATATTCATGGCTGTCCATTTACCCACTGAATCGCGCTTGTAAATGGTAGATAATTGCCATCTACAGCTAAAATAGGCGCAGCTTTAAAGCCAAGTCGTTCCATTTCTTTTACATCATCGCAAATAGTATACTCAATCTTCTTTTTGTTGAGTTTCATTTCTAATGCCTTACATTGAGGACAATGGGTACTATAGAGTGTTATCATAGATCATTCTCCTTGAAGTCACAGTAAATACAAATACCATTTTGAAAATTATGTTTACATAAATGCTGTAAATTTTCTTTGTCTGCTACAAGCTTTTTAATTTTATCTGTTAGTATAAATTTACCTACTTCTGCTGCAATTTCTTTATCAATTTTATTCATTTGGAATCGAATTTCGTTCCCATCCATATACTAGTTTTCCTCCTTCAGCAATAACACCAGGCGCGCTATAAAATTTATCGAATACATCATAATTATGTATACGCATATATTGAAAAGCCGCGCGCATTTGTTCTTTTGTAACTGTTAAATGATGCCATGGAAAAAGTTCGATATAAGCTACTTTAGTAGATGAACAATAACCATATAAAGTGCGGCCAGTTGGTTTTGGCAACGACTCAATAAATGTTTTTCCATACCAGCAATTAATTAGTTTCATAAGATTTAATAGTTCTGGCGTCTAGAAAAAATCTTCGTCAATATTAAGTAAAAATTTTATTCTATGTCTTCGTAAAAATAAAGCTTGTTTATAAATTTGTGGTAGGACGTTTACCACGAAATCGTTTTCATTCTAACATCTATATGTAAAGTTATATATCATTTGGCGGAGGCTCATGGTTGGTTCTGAAAGTAGTTCAATTATTTCTTCATCCGTTAGAATACCGTTAAATTGTAAGTAAAAGCATCCGCCCATTGGATATATATTTAACCATTTTTTTAAATCATTAAAGTTATAAACATTAATTGGGTATTTGTTACCTATATGATACATAAGTCCACGTGGTCGTGAAACCATTATATCTTTAATTAATTCAAAACTTTGAGGTACAGCGGCCAGGTCATAATCGTGAAAGACAATGCAAGGATGACGCGGCCGCAGTCGTTCATAGGGAAAAGAGAGTAATTTTTGACCATCTAATGAAAGTCGAAAATGCGTTGCAGTTAAGAGAGTTTTAATTTGCTATTGGTCTTTTTGAGTATAACCATAATAGTTTATATATTTACGATAAATTTCAAAATCTGGTTCTATTAATTCCATATCTATATCAAATGGTCGATATGTCTATGAAAACGCGCGGCCGCCGTATAAAACATTTGAAGTTAGAATATTAGAATCATATAAACCATCATCATACTCTTTACGAAAGTAGGCATTGGTGTATCGTTCTGGTTCAAATTTGTCGTGAAAGACCGTAACGTTGCGCCTTTTCTTTAGATAAGCCGCGAGTTTAGCACATTCAAGATTGGGGATTACTCCAGGGTAATGGAAGTAGTCGTAATCATAGACTAAAACTACTCCCATTACTCTACCTCGACTCGTTCATGTTTAATTATGAGTCGCGCGCCATCAACTCCAATAATTTGTTCTACTTTGTGATATGGAGTCCGACTATATGTTTTTGCAATAAAATCATCATCTTCTCGAATACCTGTGACAATAATTTTATTGCCGCGAGTAAACATAGATTTTTCTATAATGTGTTTTTTCCCATCGGCGCCTCGTTCAGAGATTTGTTTATCATATTGTTCAAATACACCGCCGTAGATTTTTACATTTACTACACCTGTAGTTGTAAGAATTGTAACTGTTTTCTTTGCCTTATTGCGGTCGAGTACTGTACCAGCAATACGCCGCAGAGTAAAGATTGGAACTTGTTTTCCTTTGATGGGAATAACACGTTCAACCTCTGGCGTGGTACTCAAATCAAAGAAATCATCAATTTGATATATACTTAAATCAATATCAGCAAGTTCATGCGGGTGAGAATAAAATGATACTGAATCCATTTCCCACTTACTAATTGTACCCGTGCAATATTTATTCCATACATCTTCGGTGAGACGATTATTCACAGCAGTTAAAAGCTCTGTGTTATTTTTCTTTACAAAAGGACGAATAATATCCATTTGCTTTTGATAGATATTATCCCATGTAGATTGTTTAATTTTGAAACCACTTTCAGTTTCATTAGTTTGGATTAATATGTCTATATCAAAATTTTTCTCCAAGAAATTCATAGCAATATTATCTATACCATAATATGTACTATCTAATTTCATTTTCTTTAAATATTTATTAAAATTGAAGACGCGGCGCTGCATATCATATTCATCCGGAATTAATCCAAAGTCGATTAACATTCGCATATTTTGTAGAGTGATGCGCTTTTTAGTATCGCTTATCATATCTACATATTGATGCATTATGTCGGTCCGCGCGCCGAAGCCATCAAAAGCACCAGACTTAATGAGATTTATCATTTGCACTTTATTGACTTTTACTCGTGCGAGAAAATCAGAAATAGATGTATATGGGCGATTCGCAATTATAAGCTTTACTATATCTTCTCCAATACGTGAAATACCACTTATACCATAACGAATTATATTGGCATCCATATCTGGAGAAAATGTATAAGTTGATTTATTAATATCTGGTGGCTCAACTATAATACCACTCATACGCATTTTACCAATTGCAGTCGCGATTTTTCCATAGTTCGTTGCGGCTACCCGTTTCTTTTTCTTGCCATCTTTCATTACAAGAACTTCTGCGGGATAACCATCACAATCTTCTTCATCATAGGAATCTTCTACATCTTCTTCATTATCGTCTTCTGCAAATTCTTCCATCTCATTAGAATAGATTTCTTCGGTTGGGTCGAGATTAATATCTTCTTCTTCTTCTTCTTGCTCGTTGCCGCCCGCGTCTGTAATCAAACAGGCACAGTTCCAAAAGATAATTGGATATTTGTAAGCAAGATTCATTTCTTGAAGAGCGATTAAACTATATGCAAGAGTATGTGATTGGTTAAATCCATAACCTTTACTCATAGCAATAAGAACATCCCATACATAATGTGCAAATTTAGCATTTATACCTTTTTCTGCAGTTACACGATAAAATTCTTTTGTAAGTGCATCGTAGTCTTTGGGGTTCTTTTTTGCTATTGACTTACGGAGCTTATCTGCCCATGTCAATCCAAAGCCGCCGAGTTCAGGGAGCTGGACGAGTTCCATGAATTGTTCCTGCGCGATACAAAGGCCATAGGACATACCGAGAACTGGTTCCAGGATTTGTTGTTCTTGCGCGCCCAACCCATATTTTTCGATTTCACGACTCCACGCATCGGGATTTGCCTTGAAGCGCGCGAGTTTATCAGTTGGCATTTCTCCACCTTTTTCTTGAGCCATAAGACGAATTGTAGAGTTAAGAATTGCTAAGTCGTCAACGGACGTGGGCTTAAGAGTTGCAATACCATTAATACCGGATTGCTTCTCCATTTGGAATAGAGATTGAATTTCGTGATTCCAAACCATTTCCCACATCTTTGGGTCATCACGTTCTATATTATAGATACCAATTATATTTTCATAAGTATCTTTGAGAGATGGTTCGCGTTCTACCAAGCCTGCGTCGCAAAGCAAATCAATACAATTATGGATCTTATCCATTGCTTCGACAGAAAGCGCATCATATTTAATCAGTGATACAGCTTCAGAGTCATGCAACTCAAACTGTGTACAGATTGTACCATCGGGTGCGCGCATGAGAGCGGTAGATTCAGTAAATGGCTCATCAACAAAGATTACACCACCTGCATGAATACCAGAGCCGCAAATTAAACCTTCGATTTTTTGTGCAACATTCCACAATTCAGAGTAGTTATTCATTTCAACTATAAATTGCTTTATAGGTGGATAATCATTTTCTTCATCGCCATTATAACACTGGGATAAAGTACGAAGCATACCACGATCAGCAGGAATAAGACTTGCAATATATTGAGCAATATCTACATCAATTCCCAGACCGCGCGCCGCGGTCAAAATCGCAGATTTTGATTTTTCAGTTCGGAAAGTTGCGACATTAGCAACTCTATCTTCACCATAATGCTTACGAAATGCATTTAAAACTTGAGCACGGCGGCCGCCCTCAATATCGAAATCAACATCAAGAACAGAAACGCGCTCTGGATTAAGAAATCGCCAACGAAAAGTTCGTGTGTTTTCACGGAGAGGATTAATCTGAGTAATATCTAAACAATAAAGAAGAATGAAGCCTACACCGGAGCCGCGGCCACATCCAACGAGAGAGCCTGCTTCCCAACAAATATCAATAATATTTTGAAGATTTAGATAATATGCGCTCCAGCGCGCTTTATTGACTTCTGATGATGTCCATGTATCTTCAAGGCAAGCATTTATCTCATCATATGCTTCTTGATTTTGTAGATCAGGATGACGATTAATCCCATCAATAATTGCAAATGCTAATTCTTCATCACTTTCATATTCAGATTCTGAAAATGTTTGCAACATAGGAATTGCACTATACCAAAATCTACAATCCATATAATGTGGAAACTTTTTCCACTTTAAGTTAGGAATTTTAAGCGGCCGCAGTAAACTATAGTCTTCAATACTATCTCTAATCTTTAAAATATTTTGATATGCAGCTTGAATTTGTTCTTCTGTCATATATTTAAAGAAAGATTCAAGTTCTTCTGTTCCCATCATATAGGTAGTTGCATAGAATTCATCGACTTCGCGCTCACCATTCTGTGCATTAAGATACGCTTTATGAACTACCCTATCTTCTTTCTTTAAATAGTGAGAGTCAGTTGTAATAATATAAGGAACATCATATGTTTTAGAATAATCAAGAAGTCTTTTATTTACAATAATTTGTTCACTATTTTTTGAAGGTTGCATTTCAAGATAGAAATTCCCTTCACCAAAAAGATTCTTTAATTGAGTAATCCAAGTACCAAGTTTGGCTTCTGATGTACCTTTGAGGATTTGCGTTGGAAGCGCGCCGCCAAGACAAGCAGTAGAGCCAATTACATGACCAGGGTCAGCACCGATAATCTCAAATAAGTCATTATAGTATGTAGGAACTCGTCGCATACCACGAGCCATGTAACTACGCATCCATGCTCGCGTTGAAATTTCTCGAATCTGTCGCGCGCCTATTGCGTCCTTTGCCAATAGAATAAAGTGATAATATCTATCTACTTCTCTATTATAATTCTGTGCATTTAAACCGTTTCTACAAAGATAAATCTCATTTCCAAGAATTACTTTAAGGTCTGGATATTTTTCTTTAAGTTTTTTAGCTGCATTTTCAGCCTTAACCCATCCACTGATACTTTCATGGTCAGTTAAGGCTACTACTTTATGTCCAAGTTCTCCTGCATAGTTAAATAATTCATCTATTTTGTTGATGCAGTCACGAAGTCTTATGTTGCTGTAATCAGAGTGGCTCACCCTAGTTATGAAGACTACCAGGGTATTCAAGTTTAGTCTTCATCACTTCGCATCACCTTCCTTTCGATATTCATTACGAATATTAGAATTATAATTGTGTAAGTGTTTCCAAGTTTTACATCTGTTTATATCATATAAAATATTTAGACTAATATTTTCATCACGAGCAATTTGAGCAAGTGAGCGCGAGTCTGATTCTAATAAATGAATAATTTTTATTGCTGTTACTTCAGTAATTTTATTGGTACCTAACTCACCCTTATTAAGACTTCCTTGACTTTCTTTTCTTATATTGTCTTTATAGGAATGAAGCCAAGTCCAAGTTTGACAACGATTAATATTACTAATGGTGTTATAATGTACATGAAATTCTTTCGCCATTTGTTGAATAGATATAGTAGAATGTGCAAGTTTATCAATAATTTGCTCTACTTGAGTAACAGTTAATTTTGCCCAAGGATTTTCATCACTACTATATTCTTCTCCACCATGAGTTAAATTGTATCCACCTTTTCTGTTTTCTAATACACAAGAATTAAAGCATTTAATCCAATACTTTTCTCTATCTTTTAGCTCGTCTTCTTTACATTCTTCTATAATCTCAAAAGAGAAAGCTGATTCGCCCAATCGTTTTAATTCTTGGTCAAAATAAGAATATGGTGAGGGCGCGTTCAAATGTTCCCATTTACGTTTATTAATATTTATACTTCTACCTATATATATTTTACCATTTGATTTATTGGTATATTTATAAATGCCAATCATCTTTATCACCTTCTATATATAAGTAAAAATTTTCTTGGAACCTTACATAAAATTGTGGAAAGTTCCAAATTTTATTTATTCCTTTCAGTTTCTAATTATATTATACCATAAATTTGGCAAAAAGTCAAACTTATCGCAAGCCTGTAAGCCATTTAATCCATATAATACCTACACATAAAACTAAAATCCAAAACATTTTAAAACTCCAATAAATCATCTATTACTTCATAATTTTCAATGAAAATTTGTGGTGTCACATTTCCCATCCACTCATTTAAGTTTGCTCGACCTACAATATTCATTTTTATCTCATTACACTTCTCTAATTGTTTTATCATTTCAGTTGCGTGGAATTTCATATATGCTATTCCATTAACCGTTATTTTTACTGTGTCTTTATTCGCGCCCATGACACGAATATCATCTGAATTTACGTATATATTTTTTACACAAATAAGCGGTTCAGGATTACCTTGCCCCCAAATCTCTGGAGTTGAAGCAAGCTCATATACCAACTGAACTAAATCAGTACTATCTCCACTTCTTTCAAAATTTACATCATACGCGCCAATATTAAAGTCAATATTACTTAGGGCTTGGTTTGCATACTCGTGGAAAGCGCGCAAGTTAGAGTCGAGGATTGATGCACCTGCCGCGTTGGCATGACCTTGAACGTATTCAAAATATCCACTTTCGTTAAGAAAAGATTTGAGGTCAGTAAGTTCGCAGTCTGATACATTTCGTATTGACCCTCGATCATATCCTTCTGCATTAAGACGAGCAACAATTGTCGGACGTTTAAAGCGCGCGGCCAGCTTCATGGCAATAAGACCATTTATCTCTGGTGGGAAATCATCATCTTCATCTAATCTTACAAAGAGAATTTTATTTTCCAAAAGGTCGTGTTTGTAAATTTTTTGTTCGAGCTTATCAACCATTTGGTCTGTGATGCGGCCTTGTTTGGACTTTGCATTAGTACATTCTCTAAGCGATTCAATAGCAACCTCTTCAAGTGTGCCTGCCGCGCCACGTTTATTGCATGGAACTTTGCGATGACCATCGACCAGACCCAGGAACAAACGCTCTTTCTCTTCCATTGTACCAACACGAATGAGTGCATTCATCATAGGAACTATATAGAAAGCAACGGTTGTCGGATTTACTTCGCCGCCCATTGAGTAAGATTGCTTTTCAATTGCGCTTCGGAAGAAATAATTACTAACATTCTCAAACCCATTCTTCATTATATAGCGATTTTCAAGATTTAAAACTGAACCCATATCACCGCATACACCCAGGGCTGTGAGATCAATTAAAGTTTTTACAAATAACCTATAAGCTAAATTTTGTTCAGCATGACATCTACAGAATTGCCATGTAACTCCTGCGCCTGTAAGGTCTTTATTAGAATAATTAGGCGATAGCTGGTTATTGATAATACAAGCATATTGACTTATGGCTTGTCCTTCATCTATTTCATGGTGGTCAAGAACTAAAAATTTTGTACCTCGCGCGCCAATGCCTTCATGAAAGTCAAAATCATTACTTGAACTATCTGGTAGTATAATGAGGTCATAAACTATATCTCCACTCATAAGTTTTTCATAATGGTCTTGAAGTCCATGTTCTTTATGTTCGTGTAATACAAAATTTATATATTGTCCCGGTGCGATATATGTTATGTAATTATATATAATCGCAGCAGAGGTATAACCATCAACATCACTATCAACTACTATTAAAATAGTTGAGTTTTCTTTCTGTAAAGTTTCTTGTAATAAATTAATTCCTTTCTCTATGTTAGTTAAATTATGCGGGTCACTTAATACAGTTGCAGGTGGATTTAGATAGAGTTCTAAATCATTTATGCCGCGCGCAGCAAGTAGATTTTTGAGATAGTCTTGCTGCCAATTCTCATTTATTAAATTTACTTTCATTTCGTCATACTCTCACTCTTTTCTTTAATAGCTCTTTAAAGACTTCTTCTCCGTGGTCACTTGGAGAGTCTTTTAATTTTAATAGATGTTCTTTGTCATATATAAAACTAAAATTAGCATACGCAGTATATTTATTAGCCAATTCCAGTAACTTATAAAAATATCTGTCACTTTTTTGTTCCTCTTCATTGTCAAAGCATATCACAATTTCTTGGGGATGACATTCACGTATCAGAATATCAAGTGCATATTTATTTAATTTAGAACCGCACACAGCGGCCGCGCAGTTTAACATTTTAAAAGACTCAAATTGAAGAACTGATTTCTCTGCTTCAAAAAGATATGCTATCCCACTTCTTTTAATGTTTTCTTTTGTTATATTAAGTCCATATAGATTAAGACTTAGTGGATGACTATACCATTTATCTTCTATTTGAACTGGCATATATTTTCCCACATTTTCAATCTCCCACGGATTCAGCGCGCGGCCTCTAATTCCAATCAAACGACCATTTACATCATAATGAGGAATTATAATTTTATTTTGTGAAGGAGAATATTTAATGTTAAATTTATCCATGGCCGCGCGCGAGATACCGTCATTGAGCCATTCAATTGGATAGTACTTTATAAATACATCTAAGATTCCTTCGGGATAAGCTGGAAGTTCTCGTCTTAATTTCTTCTGACTATAATCATCTTGAATACTTTTGTATTTATTTGCATCTTCAGCATTGAAAGAAATATTAGAGCAATCAAGAATTACTTGAAGTATATCATTATACCAATCATATTCATAATTACGTGTTTCATAAAACCGCTTTAAGAATGAAAAGATTGACATCGCGCCGTCTTCGGTATAGCACTGAAAGATATGAGTATTCTTGTAATAATAAAGTTTCCAAGAAGCATCATCAATATCTGCATGATGGCATACAGTTGGCATTATGATATAGCTTCCCTTTTCTTCAAAAGGAATTTGAAGTTTATCAAGTAATGCTTTTACTTTATTATCATCAAGTTGTTCAATTATTTCTTCGTAATTCATTGAATTTTCTCTATTTCTCTTAATTCTTCTTGCCAGTTATTACTTTCCCAATCAATCTCATATATAAAATGTTTTTCATACTGGTCAATAACTTCCATTCTTGAATCTGTCATGTATAAATCTTTCTTTCGTAGATTACCAAGGTCTACATAGCTCCAGATGCGAACTTGCGACCATTCTCCACTACGAACTTTATAAATATCGGTTACAATATTTGGAATCTCACGACCCAGCCCCACAAAGAAGTCTTGTTCTTCTTTAGTTGGACGTGCCATAACCATACCAACATCTGCTTTATTAATGACTGCGCGCGAACCAGCAATTGAGGATTCATTTCGGATTGTCGTATTAGAATCTGCGTTTGCATTTACCTGTGTTGAGGTAAACATACATACATTCAACTCTACAGCTATATCTTTAAGCGCGGTTGAGAACATTAAAAGAATTTCATCATTTCTTAAACTTACGCCCTTAAATTCACTTAAAAGGCTTGGAGATATAAAGATATAGTCATAAAATACATATTCAATATCATGGAGCAATACTTGTTCTCTAACAATATTTTTTACTAAGTCAATACGAGGATTTGGCATTTGTACAATAAAAAAATTGTTTTGGTATTCTTTCATTATCCAAATGGCTTGATTAATGATTTGAATTTCTTTATCTGTAAAATTACCATAACGAAATTTAGACTCGTTAAAACCAGTAAGATATGCTAAAATCATTTTCTGAATTTCAGGAATTGTTTGTTCTGTTGCAATAAACAAAACTTTTTTACCTGAACCACAAATAACCCATTCTTTTTTAAAATGGTCATACCTAAAAGGATAAGCAATTAAACATGCATCGCCGACAGCTTGACGAGTTTTACCTGTACCACTACCAGCACTTCGAATCACTAATGTGCCCAATCGCGCGCCTGCCATAACTTCATTTAGAATATCGCCTTGAACTGGGACTCCAATATCGGTGCCTTGGGCGGCCGCGTCAATGATACTTTGAATGTTGGTAAAAGCACTTTCAGTTTGAGTAACTTCATTTTGTATAAAACTATGTTCAATAAGTAATAGTTTCTTCTTTATTGTATCAAGAATATCATCTACTTCAAGGTCTTCGAAGTTTTTATTTACGTCGAGGGCTTCTGGACGAGTAAGGTCTTCGATATAAAACTCATCTGTATTAATACCTTCTTTTTGAAGTCTGTTGAGTAGATTTATTTTTTTAAGACGTTTATAGTAAAAAGAAAAATTACGTTCATCAGTTAAAAAATCTGCATCTTGAAGAAATTCAATGCCATTATTCTTTTTGAATAATGCCGCGGCCGCTCCGTTAGATTGTAAATAGTTTTCTACATCTATTGGTTGTATACGCAGAGCGCCGCCACGATATAGACTATCAATTGCTGCGAATATATATTTATCAAAACGAGAAGTAAAATCATCAAGTGTTAAAATATACTTATCGGTTTCAGATAAATACTGTGGATACTTCATCAAGGAACCAAAGATTTGCAAGATGGAATTTTTATCAACTATCATCTTCTGCTCCTATATCATCAAGATTATATTTTATTTTTGGTTTTTGAATGGTCGGTTTTGTAATTTTCTTTACTGGACGATGACTACGTTCAAAAATTTGTTCTTCAATTGCTTTCATAAAGCCACGTTTTTTCCATTCTTGATCGGTCCAATATTCTGTTGCTTCTTTATAAACATATGGAACTATACCAAGACCGCCGTTACCTTTGTCCCAAGAGTTATGTTTGATTTCATAAAAATACTTGAGAGTAAAATATATTCCTTTATTTGTAAATTTATTTTCTTTAAGAAATTTCTTACGCTGCGCTTCGCACATGTGGTAATTATAACTGACTTTTAAGTCTCTTACAAGAAAATCATAGATTAATAAAGCCCAGTCATCATCACTTTTATTAGCCTGTGATACATCTTTCCAATCTTGGTAACATTGAATATGGTAATAATAATTTTTAGATGGCATTATCCATTGATCAGGCGCTAAAATTTCAGTATCAAAACATTTCTTACAAACTCTACACATTACTATATGTTTTGCCATCTTACCACTTCCTTTCATAGATATTTCCTTCTAATTATATTATACCACAATTTTACAATTTTGTCAAATTTAAAAAGCGTAGGTATAACCTACGCTTCTATGTTTTGTTATTTATTTAAAGCATATCGCTCATTTCATCAACAACTAGTTGGAGTAGCTCTACTTGGTCTTCTGTGAACTCACTTAGCTTCATTCTGCGGCCCATCGTCATTTCAATCTTTTTGAGGATTTCAGCGGCTATTTCGGGTTTTGCGTTGTCGCCTTCTCCTACGAGTTTCTGCCATAGACTTGCGGCCTTAGCACGAACTTCGGCAAAATCTAGTTTCTCAATTGTTGAAGTTAATGCAGCACTATCTACTACTTTAACTCCATCTTCTTTTTCAGACGTCTCAATGGCTTCGGTAATTGCAGCTACCAGTTCGTTGTATCCAAATGGAATTTTGGGTTTCATATACTTAAAGCGACTTCCAGCAAAAAGCGTTGGAGTTTCTCTTGTGTAGAGATAACGCTTTGCTATTCCATCTTCCCACTCAGTCCCAATATAACCGATAATATCTACAATACCATTACAGATTTCAGCGGCGCGCTTTGGAAGGTCAGGATAAATAATTTCGATCTCACTTCCATCAGCATTTTTTTCAATACGGGAAGCATTGTGCGCAATTAATACAACACCATAACCAAGCATTGTAATTTTTCTCAAAGAATTTTCAAATTCTTTCTTTGCTGCGCTATAACCTCCGCCCCATGGAATATCACCGATTTTTTGCACACCATTTTGACGGCAGATAAACTGCTCACATTGATCCCAAGCAATAGATACTGTATCAATTACAATTGTACTATATAGTTCTTTTGCTTCTGGTTTTTCGAGCTGTCTTAGTACAGCTTTAAAATCACTCCAGCTATTGATGTCCTGAGCCATTACTCCGCCCAAGCCATTATAACCACGCTCGAAGGCGCATAAGAGCGCCTTCGGGAATGAGGCAGCAGCGGTAGTTTTACCACTTTTTTCTTTTCCATAAATTAGCACATATTTACCTTTAAGGTCACGGCTAATTACAGACGGTTTAATACTAAAAATGTCTACTGCCATAGATTAGGCCTCCTTAGAAGCCCAAATCAAACTGCTGCTTCGAAGTTGTACCGGCAGGGGCAGGCGTGGACTTCGTTGTGGCCTTATCCTTCAAAGACTCAATATAAGCTTTATGCTCTTTAAGAGCAGCAGCTAGTTCAGCTGGATCAAATGCCATATCATCTTCCATAGGAGCCTGGGTTCCCTTAGTAACGATAAGCTCACTTATAGTCTGAGTGCGGACGCTTACGTCATCATCGCCGAAGTCGTACTCTTGAACAATTTCTACAGTCTTGGTAGTGAAGTTCAAGCGACCCTTTGCGGTATAGGTTTTACCATTTTCCCAATAGGTAGTGATAGCATCAATAACTTTAGGATTGGTTGCATACATTTCAAGAGTGTCAACCTTTCCACCATACTGCGGAACAATTGCCTTAATGCGAAGCTTCTTAGGCTCAACTTCGACTCCATCATTGTCGGTTACAAAGTCAAGAGAAGAAACAGCAAATTCAAGAGAGAATGATGCTTCTGGACGAAACTCGTTAGTAGCCTTAGAAATAAAGGAAGCATTAATACGGGGAAAAGATACGAACTGGCCCTGCTGATTCCAATACTCGTTCATACGAATATTACCATTGGTAATACGCACCTTGTCCGCGCCAGCCTTGCCGCCGGCCGCAGCAATAGATACATAACTGGTCATAACCTGTTCAATATTTTCATAAGCAGGATTAAGCTTGCCGGCATTGGTATACTTAGAAGCAAACATATAGACAGGGATTTCGAGGGCGACGTCTTCGCCATTAACATTCTGCTCTACCAATACCTTAATATGACCACCAATGTTATCAACAGATGCACCAGTGTTCTTGTTTACATATGAACCATACTTAAGAACAACTTCTGAAAGGATTCCTTCAATACGTACTTTATTTTCTGCTTGTCTCAACATTATTTTTTTCTCCTAGATTCTTAGTTTTTTGTTAAATGTTTTTAGGGAGTCTTGCGGCTCCCAAAGTTATTACTCTTCGCTCTGGACAAAATTCATGCCAGCTTCGGTAAGCTGAACGTAGGTAAGAGGCTTCTCCTCTCCCTCAACCTCAACCTTCTCGCGAATAGCAAGCTCGTGATTTACGAGAGAATTTACACGACCAGTGATGGAAGCGATCTTCTCGCAACCAAGCGCTACCTTCATTTCCTCAGTGGTGGCGCGGCCGCCGTGTGCCTGCAGGTACTCAAGAGCCTCAAAAGTCTTATCAGTTAACTTAGCCATAATTTTCAATCTCCTTTTTCTTTAAATAAATTTTTTTATTTATAAGGCGGCTGACCTTATATTTGTTATTAAAATGAAAGGTTTTGTAATTTTTTGTTACCTCTCACTTTCTAATTATATTATAACATAAATTTTCATTAAAATCAAATTTTAAGAAATAAATTTTAATAAAGTAGAAACTAATAGGTGATTAAACATTAGATGAAGATCTTCTGTTATTTGCATATTATTGATGGGTACATATAGATTAATATCTGCTAAAGTATAGAGTAATCCGCCATCATATCCGGTTAAACCAATAATTGTGGCTCCCTGGTCGATCGCGTATAAAATACCATTTATAACATTACGAGAGTTACCACTTCCAGAAATAGCAATTACAATATCTTTTGGTTTTACTTTGCCTTCAAGTTGGAATTTAAAAATTTCTTCATAGCTAATGTCGTTTGCTACTGCCATAATTGTAGCAATATTATCATTTAAACATATACAATTAGCACGTAGGATTTTATTAAAATCATTTGTTAAATGAGAAGCTGTAGAAGCACTACCGCCATTACCAAAACAATAAATAGTTCTTTTTTCACGTATAGCTTCGTATAGTATTGCAGCGGCTTCTTCAATTTTTTTTGTATCCAAATTTTTAAATACATCTATTTCTTTAGCTAAATAGCTGTATATTTCATCTTCAAAATTTATCATAGAATTTTCCTCACCGCATCTAATATATCTACTGCATCTTGTGGAATTATAATGGGTTTAACACCAGCATTAATACCGGCTTGTTTATCTCGTTCTGCGTCCCCAATAATCCATGATTGCGATAGGTCGATATTATATTGCTCGGCCGCCCTCAACAAAAGACCTGGTTTTGGTTTACGACAATCACAATCAATCTTATATTCTTTATTTTCATCTGGATAGCCCCGATCTTGGTGATGAGGGCAAAAGAATATATCATTTAGATAAGCGCCTTCTCTACCTAATAGGTCTTCTAATTTAGCATGGATATAATCTACATCTTTCATCGAACACATTCCGCGCGCGACCACTGATTGATTTGTTACTACAATAGCCAAGTATTCTGAATCATTAATAAGTCTTAGCGCGGCCGCAGCGTTTGGAAGAAGGGTTAATTGGCTTGGGTCAGATACAAGTCCGACTTCTTCATTAATTGTTCCATCTCTATCAAGAAAAATTGCTTTTTGTTTGTTTTTAAGATTTCGATGAAATGGAATATTATTAATTATATCATGACTTACTTGGTAATACCTGTCTACTGTTCCTATATCTTTAACATATTCAGAAGATGAATAGGCGTACAAATATTCTAAGTGTGGTAAAATCTCCTTTTCTAAATCAACCTTTACATGGTCTGGAAAAACATTTAGAATACTTTTGTTGAAAATATAAATACCAGCGTTTGTACAGTTATGTAGCCATTGATTTCGCGCTTGTCCCTTAAAGATAATTTGTTTTATACGATTATTTTCATCTAATTCAATTAAATCGGAATCATATGGGTGCGAATTGGGGTGAACAAATAATGTACCTTCTCCCTTATGTTGCTGATGAAAGTTAATCATACGTTGAAAATCAACATTAAAGAACAAGTCTCCATAGATTAGAAAAAAGTCATCATCTAATAGGTCGTGCATCATTGATAGAGCACCAGCGGTTCCAAGCGGCTCGTCTTCTTCATAATAGCGTACTATTCCACCAAATTTATCAAGGATTAAATCTCCTAAATGTCCAACCACCACAATAATATCATCTATTCCATTCTCTTTTAAATTTTCAATTTGCCATTGTAGTAGCGGTTTCCCACAAATTTCAATCATTGGTTTTGGAATTTTATCTTGGGTGAGTGCTCTTAATCGAGTACCTTGGCCGCCTGCCATAATTACAGCTTGCATATTTCACCTACTATAGTATATAACTTTAGTTCCATCATCTTCAAAATTAAAAGGCATTTCTACTAAATCTAGTGCTTCTCTTAGTCGTGCTTGACGTGATTTCGGACAATAAAATAATAGAAAACCACCGTTACCTGCGCCTAACAATTTACCGCCAAGCGCGCCGTTATGTATAGCAATATTATAATATTTATCAATAATGGGATTTGTAATTTTACTTGCCAAACTGCGCTTTAATACCCAGTTAGTGTGTAGTAAAAATCCAATTTCATCTAAATTACCTACGCTGAGGGCGCGCCGTGCATCATAAACGAGGTCAGTCATTTGTAGCAATTTATCAAATTTTTCTTTATCGTCAATAATATTTTGGCTTTGTTCTTGTAAAATTTGATTTGCTGAATGAGTAATACCAGTATAGAATAATAACAAATTATTATTTAGCTCTTGCATTACGTCATATTTTAAATATATTGGCTTTACTTTTACTTCTTCATTTGGCAAAAATTTAATCATTTTGATGCCACCAATAGCGGTTCCATATTGGTCTTGCTTGCCAATTGGCTCTTTTAAAATATTTAACTCTAAATCACATGCTTCTTCTGCTATTTGTGCCTATGAATATAATTCGTCTTTATAATTATGTAAAGCATTTATTAAGCCTACTGTATATGCACTTGAGGTAGAAAGTCCTGTACCTGAAAGTACATCTGCCATGCTTGTAATTTCTACACCTTTAACGTTATGTTTTAATAATAGCTCGCGCGCGATTGGATGTTGTATATCGTGTACATCCTATACAATTTCAGTTTTATTATACTTTACTATTGTATCTTGTTGATTAAAGGTGGGATGTATAACAATATACATATATTTATTAATCGTTGTTGTTAATACACAACCTTCATGTTGGTGGTAGAATGATGGTAAGTCTGTTCCACCACCAATGAGGCTCACGCGAAATGGAGTTCGTGTAATAATCATACGTCTATTTTTAAGGATAAGTGGGTATTAGAGCCTGGACGACGATAGTTGTAGAAATAAGATGGCATAGATAGGTATAGAACTTCATCTTGTGCATTTGCTTTCAATACCCGTTCCATAAATTCATTATCTTCTTGAAAGCGTATATCTGCAAAACGAAAGTCTTTAATAAAATCATATTTAAAAATATATTGCCAGACCATTGAAAAATGTCGCTTTTTAAAATAATTACTAACGAAGTTTATTTGAATCAAGTTTTCGCCTGGGTCATTCCACAAACTATCCATACATTGCTGAATGACTTCGGGATTAATAATCCAATCATCACCATCAACAAACCATATATATTTACCTTTGGCATACTCAAGACCGTAGTTACGTGCGGCCGCGACAGTTTTATCGTGACTATAAAGAATTTGATAGTTCATATCAGACATATAGGAATTAATTATTTCTTCTGTTGGATCCATTTCAGTATCTAAAACAAAAAGAATCTCATATTTAATTCCTATAAAATTTATTATGTGGAAGCTAAGAAGTAGATTTTTAATATAATCTGGAATATCTTTACACGGAACAATAATTGATATATCCAACGGTTGAGTTTCTTCAGCTTTTATCTATTGCCAAACTTCATCATCATAAAGGTCTTTTACATAATATTGAGGCCATAAATAGAAATATTTATAGCTTGAATTTTGGTTATTCCAAAACTTATAATTAAGCATATGATATATTTTGACATCTTCAATAGGTGGAATATTTTTATAGTTTATATTTCCAAAATTATAAATAGTGTCAAGATATTTAATATACCCATCGCAAGCTAAATTTATAGCATCTTGGTCGGGCAAAGGCAATTTAATATTATTAAGTAGAGAAAACCATTTTTCATCAATTTTATTTTCTCGAATGAACTTTAAATTGAATAAAACCACACCGGAATTAATGTATTTACTTTTCTACATTTTCTTGCGTGGCGGCAGACACCAATCCATTATTAGGTCATCATCTCTATCTTCAGGCCAGGCCGCGATAGCATAGTCAGACATATCCATATTCCATAATTCATCAAGACTACCTAATACTAAAGTATCTATATCAAGATATAACACCTTATCTTCTTCCAAAAGTTGCGGCAGCCAGCACCGAGACATCTACATGGCATTGGCGCCACTATTCGGACCATCTGATAGCGGGAAATTTGGGATTTTATCTTTACTAATAATTTTTATATTTTTTGTTCTTTTAATACAATCAAGTGTTTCGTCTTCGGTAATAATGTACACAAAGGCGTCTGGATTGTGCGTAAATAAAGAGTTTAATGCAGTAGGTAAATACTAATCTACATTACGACTCGAAGTATATACAACTATCATTTTATCGTCTCCATTTATAGACTTGAAATACTAATTACATGGTTATTAGTTAATTTTATTAATCTGACGCCTTGTGTATCACGAAGGGACAGGGGAATATCGTTATATTTGATACGAATTTGAGTTGTGGTTGAATTAATAAGTATATCTTCGGTGGAAACCAATGGTATAAAATCACACATTTGTTCTGATTTTTGAATACGCACACCTTTAGTATTGGTATTGGTGACGTTAAAATCAGAAAGACGAGTGAGTTTACCATACCCATCTTCGGAAATACTGAAGAGCTCTTTTGTCGATGTTGGGATGGCTCGCGCGCTCTGTACGTAATCACCTGGATTTAGTTTCATTCCAGTGATACCACGTGTTACGCGACCGATAGCATTTATAGTGGATGAATTAACAATTATAAATTGTCCAGCGCGAGACATAATACCAATCTTTTCATCTATTAAAGTAAAGATAGAAATTATTTCATCACCTGCATCCAATTTTATGGCCTGCGCGCCGCTATTACGTTTGAGATTATACTCACTGAGCTTACTTTTCTTTATGATGCCTTTACGAGTTATAAAGACAATAAAGCGATTTTCTTGCTTGGGGTTAAGAATGACCGCGGCTGTGGCATTATCAGTAAGACCATAAGCAGAGAGATATTGTTTTTCTCCAATAGCAAAAGCATTGAGTTTTGTATGGTAATAATTTCCTTTATTATTAAAGAAGAGAATTGTATCTGTGTTTTGACCTATTAGGTTATCGACAATATATTCATCAGAGTCAAGCTTAAATTTTGCACCGACTCCACCGCGGCGTTGTGTAAAGAGACTGGACGTTTCGGTTACAAACACTGCACCTTTGTTGGTGAAAGAAATAGAAAGCTGTTTTTCCTCTACCACTTCATCTTCATCGGATGTAATATCCATAATTTTTGTGCGGCGTGTATCACCCAGTAATTTAGAAATCTTTTGAAAACCTTTTTCTATTTCTTTATAGAAAAGATCTTGATTATTGAGGATAGCGTTGAGTTCATCACGTTTTTTCTCAAGTTCTGCTTTTTCTTTTTCCAGTTTTTCAACTTCCAGATGAGCAAGGCGCGCGAGTTTAAGGTCGAGGACAGCTTTTGCTTGGACATCGTCAAGTAGAAATTGTTTTGTAAGTGCGACGCGCGCGGTCTGTGAGGATGCACTAGACTTAATTACTTGCACTACTTCATCAATAGAAGCAAGACAAATCAAAAGTCCTTCAAGGATATGGATGCGGGCTTCTACTTCGTGGAGGTCGTATAGAAATCCACAACGATAGACGAGTTTCTCATGTTTTAAATGCTCTTCAAGCGCGGCCTTCCATCCAAAAACTTGGGGGAAGCGGCCATCACGTAGCATTGTCATATTAATGCCGTAGTGGGATTGAAGTGAAGTATTCTTATAAAGTGATTTAAGAACTTTGGTTGGATTGGCCTTTTTGATGAGATAAATTTTTAAAAGAATTTTTTCTCCGGTGAGGTCGTTGTAGCGTTCAATACCAGGATTATCTTCGGATTCGATTAGAGCATTAAGTTCTTCTCGGATTGTAGAAGTATAAACATTATATGGGATTTCAGTAACTACAAAACAATTATCTTTCGCGTCCCATTCGACCGTACTTCTTAACTTACAGGCCGCGCCCGTGCCATTTTTTAATGACTCTTTTACTTGGGATTCATTGAGTAAGGTTGCGCCTGTCGCGAAGTCCGGCGCGCAGTATATATCTTCAAAATCTATATCCGGATTCCACAATAATTTTATAAGTGCTTCATTGACTTCTTTAATGTTGAATTGTGGAATTGAACTGGCCGCGCCGACTCCGATACCAAGAGAGCCATTTACTATATTATAATATCCTTTAGAGGGAAGAATTGCAGGATATTGTTTGGTATCATCATAGTTACCACGCCACTCTGCGATTGTATCTTTATCTATATCTTCAATGATATGATTAAAAATTTCTGCCAGGCGCGCGGAGGTATAACGTGGAGCAGACCAGTTGCCAGTCATTTTTGCATCGCCATTAGAACCTTCAACTTCGACAAGTGGATAGCGCATAGCAAAATCTTGGCTTGCGCGCATTATAATGCCTTCGCAAGAGCTATCACCGTGAATATAATAGTCTGCCATAGCAAGACCAATTGCGTTATTTGTCTTTTTGAACGGCTTACTATGTACAAGTTTATTTTGATACATAGAATAGAAGATTTGACGTGCAGATGGCTTGAAGCAATCACGCACATCAGGAAGGGCGCGAGATTGCAAAACGGCTCCTGCGTAGGCAGTAAATGCTGTATTTATAATTTCAGTCATTGTTTGAGACATGATATTTCCTCCATTCTATATATATTATAACATAAATTATGAGAAAAGTCAAATTTGACTTTTCTCATTCTCTTATTGTCTGAAAATCTATTTTATTAAAGACGTAATCTTTTCGAGGTTCACCATCTTTACCCATTAGGGCCTCAAGTAGTGGAATAGAGTCCGAAGTTGGCATTATCTGTTCAAAGCGCTGAAACTCCGGAGAAAACATTGAAGCGCGGGCTTGGGATGGAGTTAGACTACCAAGACCTTTATTGCGCTGGACTTCACCTTTTACTTTTCCTTTGACTTTATTAAACTCGTCATCTGAGAAGTAATAAGACTCTGTCTTGCCATTCTTTATTATATAGAGTGGAGAACGTAGCCAGTAGAGGCGACCCTCTTGGATAAATTGCGGTGCGAGATATTGTAGACAAGCCATTATAAGAAGGGAGATATGGCTTCCGTCGGAGTCCGAGTCAACACAAATCCCAAGTTTTCCATAGCGCAATTTAGAGGCATTATATTTACCAGGGATAATATTCATTGCGCTCAGGAGAAGTTTAATTTCTTCGTTTTGAAATACCTTTTCTTCGGGATTTGAAAGTGCATTAATAATTTTTCCACGGATCGCCATTAAACCATATTTCGTATAATCGCGCGCCTTTGATACGGAGCTGGCCGCAGAGTCTCCCTCAACTACCAAAAGTATTGAATCTGGTCCAAGTTTTTCTGCGTCAAAGAGTTTATCAGAGGTAATCATTGATTTCTTTTGATTGCGCTCTATTTCTTTTGTGGCTTCAAGAACTTGCTTGCGCGCTCGCTCGGCCGCGGCTTCTGCACGGGCTACCTTTTTCATTAGTTCTACAATGCTTTCAAATTCATCGGGATAGCGCGCTTTCATGTTTTTGAGAGCATTAGAGAAGCAATTAGATGCCATCGTGCGCAGATTTGTGTTATTGATTTTTGATTTGGTTTGGTTTGCGAAAGAGGGTTGGGCAATAGAACAATTAATTACATAGAATAGATTTTGACGAATACTATCACCATCAAAGTTTTGTTTTGAAAGTGAATTAAAGGTTCGAGTGATTGCTGTTTTTGCTCCAGTGATGGGACTGCCGCCTTCTGGACAGAGCAAACCATTTACAAATACATATGATTGTTCTCGTTTTGAACCCCACTGGAAGGCGATTTCAAGTTTATCACCGTTTGTATCAGTTATACTATCATAGATAATTGATTTATTAAGTGGCTTTTCAATATTATCTTTTATGAAGTCTTTTATACCATTTTTAGCACAATAAGACTTCTTTTCTTTTGTATTTTCATTTGTGATTTCAAAAATAATTCCACTATAGAGATATGAAATATTTTTTATATCTTCACAAATCTTTTTATAGGAGTATCCAATCTCTCCAGTTTTAAATACTTCAGGATCAGGACTAAACCAAACTTCTGTTCCATTTAATTTATTGGTTTCAATTTCTTTATAAGAAATTAAATTACCTTTTTTAAAGTAAGCTATTGCTGCTATACCATCACGATAACTTTGTACTTCAAATTCTGCTGCGCTTAGGCACACACACTTTGCGCCGATGCCATTTAGACCCGATGCATTTTTATATGCACCTTCTTCAAACTTTCCGCCAGTGTGGGATTTTGAATAGATAGATACAAGAACATTTTCTCCATCTTCACGTATGCCAAAAGGAACACCGCGTCCATAATCTCTAACGCGGATACTGTTAGTTTCTTCATTGATTCCAATTTCAATTTTTTTACCATAACCAGCTATAGCCTCATCTGTTGAGTTATTAATGATTTCTTTAAAGGCTTGATATGTACCTTCAAGGTCGTCTGAACCGAGATACATTTGTATACGGGTGCGGACGCCCTCTTTAAAGGAAAGCGATTGTATTTCATTTATTCCATATGATTCATTCATTTTTATACCCTCATTTCATCTGCGGCATTTATTAAATCCTTTTTTCTTTCATGTTCAAGTGTATTTAAATTATTAAAACGCTTATGTTCTGTTCTAAATTTCTCAAAATCGTCAAGGCAATTATTACATAGGCAAACACCGTTGTCACCAAACCAAACACCACCCCAGTAATAAGAACCGTTAGATTGGTTTTCGCAAGGTAAAAGAAATGCAACCTTATTTTCTGTTACACGGCCGCATCTATCACATAGTTTAATATACATATAAAAATTCCTCCCCTATTTTATAATTCTATTATACCATAAATTTAAAGAGAAGTCAAATTTGACTTCTCCTTAATTACCTTTTACATAATTTATGTTTTCATCAAACACAGTCGATG
>Ga0265301_10001793_pt1 | contig 26890 bp, 29 predicted proteins | sample AusTroGonzalo_MG_2_FD_193488 | JGI IMG/M metagenome (GOLD analysis project Ga0265301, IMG submission 193488) | Bovine rumen microbial communities from tropical cattle in Woodstock, Queensland, Australia - Gonzalo_04 | ecosystem: Host-associated > Mammals > Digestive system > Stomach > Rumen ... | reverse complement strand
ACAAAATCAAATAATCTTTGTGCTAACTGCTGGATCTTGACATTATCTCTCATTGTTTTGCCCTCCTTACTTGTACAGTGCTTCATACTCTTCCTTGCTGATCACCTGCGCCGCGAGCTTTTCAAAGGTCCAGAAGCCCGTTGTGTCGGCCTCAAGTTTATCAAACTGCTTCCTGGCGAGGTCTTCCGCCTCTTCAAAACTGTACCCCTTTCCCTGCATTATTTTGATACCTTTCAGCAGGTTGTGATATGTCAATCTCTTCATGTCTTTCCCCTTTCCTTGTGCCGCCGTCCGAATCATCTTCTTGACTATTGGTCCCTCTATGCCCTCACAAGTATATGGTTTTCGGATTTTCGGATCCTTTTCGGGGATCTCGGCGGCGGTTCCTGGTTGTTGGTTATGCGATACAGAATCTGCGGATCGTTGTTGTTTTGGTAAACCTGGCGACCACATCCGGGAGGGCCTTTTTCAGGGCTGTTGTGTCAACTCTTGTACTGGAAACCTCATTCCATGTCACCCTGTAGTCGTCCCCGGTCATTTCATAATTCCCGGTATTGTTCATTTCGGCTTTTAAGAGATCCTCTGCCGCGCTGATCTCGGCGTCAAGCTCTTCTCTCATTCTCTTGTACTCTCTGATAGTCTTTACGGCCTCGCTGATTTCCTGTCTTGTCATGGCTCTTTTCCTCTCTCCCGGAATCCGTCCGGGGCGTTTGTTTGGTTGTTTTGCCGGGGTTAAGGGTTGCCCGGCACCCTTTGTTAGTTAGTGTTCATAGAATGCGATCGTCTCGCCCTTTTTCAGTTCCCAGCAACCGCAACCTCTGCAGGCACATTCTGAGCAGTTCCCGCCGCAAACTTTCCAACTGTCATCCGGTTCGCAGCCTTTCATGATGACCGCCGCTGTCGGCAGGTTGTGCGGGTTGTTGATTTTGCACCCTGTAAAGGGAAGAGAAAAGATCAGGTGCAGGTTAGCGGGCTTTTTGTGGTTTTTCAGGTATTCGTTGACATCCGCATAATTCTTTGTGAAGGCCAGAAACTGAGTTCCTTTAAGCTCTCTGGCAAGTTTGCACATCCTGTCAAGGTAATCGGTGTCGATGATGTCCCCGGAAACGTGCCAGCGGAAAAACCTTGTCATCATAGCCGCGGCCTTAACCTGGAAGAAATACAGATCCCTGTCGGCCTTCAAAATTTCAAGGTTTCTTTCATAAGCGGCCTTCACGCTGGGGTGGATCCTGCAAAGCTTCGCGGCGTAGCATTTTTTTGCGCATGTTGAGCAGTTCTTGCAAGTGACGATGGGCGGAAGAGATACGCTGGGGATCTGTCCCATTTTGCTGTTGCCGTTGCTGATAGAGATCTGATTTGCTTTCATGGTTTTTCTCCTCTCGTTCGGTGGTTGTTTTCCGTGTCGGGTTCATCCGACAAACACAAGATACCACGTGTCGGGGTCACCTGTCAACAGGAAAAATGAAAAAATTTTTTAAGGCCCTTGCAAGCCGCATGGATAGCGGGAAGAAATTTTTAATTCAATATTGACACGCGGATTTTTCGCCTCTCGCATGATGTGGTTCTTCTGGAATCCTTTAAAAGTGTGCCGAGTAGGGGACACAAGAAAAGATAAAATGACAATCGAAGGATTAGATTTTTCAAGACGCGCACCGCGGGAAAGCCGCATGGTTGCGCGCTTCGCCGCGTAAAAGCGCGACAGAAAACGCGGAATAAAATCGGCCTTGCTGCTTTTGGGCGTTTGTTGTTCTTCCTTTCTTCCTGGGCGTGGGAAGTTTCCTGCGCCTGGGAACCTCGCAAAAAAGATTTTAGGAAGAAAACCGGAAAAGGGATCCAGGGAAGAACAAAAGAAGAAAAGCAAGAGAAAACAAAAGCAGTTAATAGAAACATAAAGCAAGAGAAAAAACCATATCAATTATTTATATCTTGTTAAACCGGATCAGCAGGTGAACACATGACGACAAAAAAGCCAACAGAGAAAAAGAAAAGAGAAAAGGCGCCGCGCGTGCTGCTCGATGTTTCCGGTTTTCCTCATAACGAAAAAGGTGCTGCCATTGTTCCGGATCAATTCATGGAGGAAAACTACAAAAACTTACCGGATGGAACTGTAAACGAATCCGGAACCTATAGAGCGTATAACGGTGGGAAAATGCGATCCCTTGGAAAGAATACAGAAGAAGACAAAGAGATCCATTCCAAAGGTGGCAAGGCTTTGCAAGCAAACATTAGACAAAGACAGTCATTTGCGGAGATGTTCGACATTATGCTCCGTCAAAAAGATGAAAATGGGGTCACTTATCAGGAGAAAATAGCGCTTGCCATGATGAACAAAGCAAGCGCCGGAGACACAAAAGCGGCGGTTTTCGTGCGCGATACATCCGGAGAAATGCCAGTAAACCGGCAGCAGATCACCGCAGAAGTTATGACGGACGCAGATCGGAAGCTGATAGAAAACATACAGAAAAGATTAGAAAAAGGCGAGACATAAACGGAATATCGTCAATAGGGTATCAAAAATTACGGGGTTTATACCCGAAATACCGTTAAAAAGAGACAGGCAAAACACCTTGAACATCAGTATTTGCAAGGGATAGAGGGACATTGACAGGTATATCAATAACTATTCGGTAAATATATGTTTTACGAATAGTTGATATAAAAGGGACATATACAAGGGATTTTTTATAGGGGTTACGTCCTACCGGGGGTATTTTTCCGGGGCCATTCAGATACACGCCTACTGCCGACCGGATCAGCTACGGCCACCCCCGGCACCCGGGAGAGGTATGGGGTCCCCAGTCAAGGAACTATATATCCGCCCCGCAAAATTTTTTCGATTTTCAAAAAGGAGGCCACATGAACAAATACCACCGGCCAATGGCAAGGAAAGAGACAAAGGGACTAAGTAAGGCAACTGGTCAGAAAGGGAATACCCTGCCGAATCTGAAGGCGGCAACAGGTGCGTTTAATCCGACACCCACGAATCCGAATAGAGTTCCTGCGGGGAGACCGGTAAGCGATAAAGCCAAAGGGATGATAGATGGGTACACGATCAGGAGAGCGGAAAAAACTCCTGCGCAGAGGATAGCAGAGCAGATCAAAAAGAAGACGAGAAGATAATGGCAAGTATCGGAGAGCTTCGGGCGAGGGAAATTGAATACTGCCGGGAGCATCCGGTTTACTTTACAGAGACTTACGGACATATCGAGGACAGGAACAAGACGGATATCATACAGCCGTTTGTTCTGTGGGATGAACAGAAAGAAGCCCTGGAGGGGATCCAGAACCACAAGAGGACGATCATCCTAAAGGCGAGACAGTTAGGTATCTCATGGTTAGTGCTGCACTATGCGGCCTGGATGCTGGTAACGATGAAGGGAAGGCTTGTAATCGGCCTTTCAAAGTCCGAAACCGAGGCTATGGAGCTTATCAGGAGGATAGCGACGGTAATACTCCGGAATATGCCGAATCTCATAGCCGAGAAGGGAAATATACCGGAAGGATGGACCGGTGCATGGTTTGAGAACACGGCGCTTGTTTTGAAGGTGCATCATCCGGACGGTGCCGATAGTACGTTTCAGTGTTTTGCGAGTAGTGAAAACGCGGCGAGATCATTTACAGCGGACTTGCTGATATTTGATGAATGGGCTTTCCAGCAGTTTGACAGGTCAATATGGCAAGCGGCGTACCCGGTTATCAATAGAGCCAATTCCGGACAGGTAATCGGTGTAAGTACTATAAAGCGCGGTTCCTTGTTTGAGGAGTTATTCACTACAGAGAACAACTTTTACAAGATATTCATACCGTGGACCGCAGATCCTTCGAGAGATCAGAAGTGGTACGACGAGACGAAAAAGGAAATGGGTGATTTGATGCAAGCTGAGTACCCGGCGAGCATTGAAGAAGCCCTAACAGTACCGGGCGGAGCGTTTTTCCCGGAAGTAACGGATGAATCAATACTGTCTGAAGACACATTAAAGCAGAACACGGTTGATTATTTCGTTATGGACTATGGCCTGGATATGCTTGCGGGGTATTTTGTCAAGCGTGATGCCTTTGGAAACGCTCAGATCGACCAGGAAATATATGAAAGTAACCTGACCGTATCAGAAGCGGCGAGCCTGATTTTAGATTTAGCAAGGGACTATGACGTAGCACAATACCTGGCGCCGCCTGATTTATGGAATAGAAGCCCTCAGACCGGCAAAAGCATAGCCCTTTTGTTCAATGAAAACGGGTTAAACCTAACAAAAGTAAATAATGACATAAAAGCCGGGTGTTTGGCGTTAAAAGAGTACCTTTCCCACGGTGATATCGGGAAATCGAAGCTAACGATCCGGACGATAAACGGAAAACCGGTAGCGCCTAACCTGCTCAGATGCCTAAAGAAGATACAGCATGACGAGCGAAAGCCCAATATATACGCGAAACAGCCGCATGAACTGACGCATAGCGTAGATGCAGCCCGGTATTTTGCTATTTACTGGACGAATGGGGCGACAAATGCGACAAATGAGCGCCGAATCCGGTGGAGGCCGGACCAGTGGGAAGACTACGACAACGCTTCGGCGGAGGATAAGGCGTATTTAGTCTCTATATGGGGTAAACCAATCTAATGTTTCGGAGATTAAAGAGAATGGTGCAGAAAACTACCGAAAGTAAGACGTTGAGAATGTGGCGATCAAGGCTTGACGCCGCACAGGAGCGTTATGCTGATGATCGCGCCCTTATGAACGAGAATGAGGGGTACTATAACGGCGAAAGATCCGTAAAGACTAACCCTAACAGCGGGCAAACGCCGACGAAAGTGTCTGCGAACGTCCGTAATATCGTATATGAGCTTATCGAATCCCAGGTTGATAGTGCTATTCCGATGCCAAAAGTCCGGGCTATTCATGCACAGGATGATGAACTGGCAAAGAAAATAGAACACATGCTTGAAAATAAGGTCAAAACCCTGGGACTTATCACGCTAAATGACATTATGGAGCGTACAACGCCGGTCCAGGGCGGAGATTATTTCTATGTGCAGTGGGATAAGAACGCCGGTTTACATAGTGAAATAGGCGATCTGAAGGTTAAAGAGGTGCATCCGAGGAAACTTATTCCGCAGCCTGGCGTGACAGAGATAGACGACATGGACTATTTCTTCATCCAGGAATGTATGACGAAAGATACGGTCAAAAGGATGTATGACGTTGATGTGTCTGACGCCGAAAACGATCAGCCCCAGGTATCGGGGTACACCAATTCCCTACAGAATACAGATATCGTGACGGTCAATACCGCTATTTATAAGAATGATAACGGCGGTGTTGGGTGCTATATCTGGTGTGATCGGTATGAACTGGTGGATATCGAAGACTATCAGGCAAGACAGCTCGATAGATGCGCAAAATGCGGCGCTGTTATGCAGCATGGCGTCTGTCCTGAGTGCGGCGGGAAGAAATCAAAGAAGATGCCGGAAGAATATGAGGAACTTGTGACCGGTATCGAGGTTCAGATGGACGTAACCGGGGCAAACGGTGAACCGGCTATGAAGCATATAGACCCCTATACCGAGGAACAGGAAGTCGATGAAAACGGTGTACCTATTCCCATGACCGATGAATATGGGAATATGATGCTCGATGAACATGGTATGCCGCAGGTCAAGATAAAAAAGGTCAAGAAGAAGATACCGTATTATAAGCCGAATAAGTTTCCGGTCGTTCTTCGGCGGAATGTCACGAAGGCGGACAAGCTACTGGGGGGATCCGATACAGAAATACTAAAGGATCAGCAGGACACGATCAAGAAATTGTGCGATAAGGCCAATGAAAAGCTGTTAAAGGGCGGCTCTTATGTCACGCTTCCGGAAGGAAAGAAAGTAGAACTTACCGACAAGGAACTGAAGATCATTCGTGTAAATAATGCTGCCGAGGCACAGCTTATCAATGTAATAAACGTACAGCCAAACGTCCAGAATGACCTCCAGTACATCGAATTAAACTACTCCTGGGCTAAGTCCACATCCGGTATTACAGACAGCTTCCAGGGCAAATATGACGCTTCTGCGACGTCCGGTACGGCAAAGCAGTACTCCATCAATCAGGCGGCCGGCCGTTTGGAGAGCAAACGGACCCTGAAAAACGATGCCTGGGCGAAATTGTATGAACTCATGTTCAAATTCTGGCTGGCTTATGCGGATCAGACCACGGAAGTCACTTCTTCGGATGCGGCCGGACAGACCATATACGAAGGGCTTAACCGCAAAGATTTCCTGAGAATCGACGCTGCCGGTGAGTTTTACTGGGACGACGAGTTTGTTTTTGAGACTGACCCGACAAGTACGCTCATGCAGAACCGAGAAATGCTATGGAATCAGACTGATATGAAATTACAGTCCGGAGCGTTTGGCCCCGTGGGCGATCTTGAAACATCAAGAGCATACTGGACGATTCAGAAGGCTAATGGATATCCGAACGCAAGCATTATTTTGGGTATCATCGAAGACCGTATCAATGAGCAGAAGGAGATGCAGGCCAAGTTAGAACAGCAACAGGCCATGATGGGAGGTATGCCAGGTGAAATGCCCCAAATGTAACGTGGATATGAAGATAAAGGACGTCAAGTTTGTTCAGCGTCCGGACGGTACGTTCGCTCAGAGGATGCGCTTAGAGTGCATATCAAAGAACTGCGAGAACTTTGGGAAGATCGTTGAAACCGTCTATATACCCGAAAAGGTAGAGATCGAAGGGTAACAACCGCGAAAGCGGACAATTAAATATATTCGCAGGTAAGAGCGTAAAAATCCAGGAGAAAGTTATGAAAAACACCGAAGCATTGAACCTTGACATTCAGTTTTTTGCTGAGGAAGGCAGCGAAACACCGGAAGCCGCTGCGCCGGATGTAACCAGTGACGAGGGAACCGAAACCGTAGAGGTTGAGGAAGGCGAAGAAAATACTGCACCCGCCCAGCAGTCCTCAGAACTTAACAGCCAATTCGCAAGCGTAAGAAGAAGGGCAGAAGCAGAAGCAAAGCGGAAAGCCGACGATCTTAATAAGCGTTTTGCGGGGAGGTTCGCCGGGATAACAAATCCCGAGACAGGGGCGCCTATCAACACCGCAGAAGAATATCTGGAAGCACTTGCGGCACAAGATAGGATGCAGGCGAAAGCTCAGATGCAGGAAGCGGGGATTGACCCGTCAATGCTGGATAGGGCAATCGCCAACTCGCCGGCAGTAAGACGAGCTGAAGAACTTGCAAGACAAAATCAGCAGTACCAGGCGCAGGCCATGATAGACGAGGATATGAAGGCGATCATAGACTTCGACCCTACGATCACAAGCGCCGCTGATGTGTACGCACAGCCGAACTTTAATGATGTTATAGGCTATTGCCAGAACCATCCTGGTACAAGACTGTCCGATGCGTACAAGCTGGTCAATTTTGACCGTTTATCTGAAGCAAGACTGAAAGCCGGAGAGCAGGCCGCGATCAATCAGGCTAAGAGTAAAGAACACCTGAAAGTCACGACCGGAACAAATGATAAAGACAAGAGTGTTGAAATTCCTTCAGACGTCATAGGGATGTGGAAACAGGCATACCCGGATAAGACCGCTAAGGAGCTGAAAACGCTCTACAACCTAACACTACAGAGAACAGGAGGATAATCTCATGGGTGTAACGATTCGCAACAACACAAAGAACGGCGATATGTGGAATGAGTGGGCTACCATTCTGAACGCTGCTATTTTCGATTCTGACGCACAGCAGAACAAGTATGACGATCTTCTGAAGGCCCTTGCCAACGTCTCTACGTCGAGCAGATGGGGCGAGAAGGCAACGACCATCGGCGGCCTGGGCGACTATGATGTTAAGTCCGAAGGCGAGAACGCTTCTGAAGACACCTTCGTAGAAGGCTACAGCAAGTTTATCCAGCACTACACGTTTGCTAAGACCTTCCTTGTATCGAAAGAAATGGTCGATGATAACCAGATCGAGGAAGCCAAGAGCAAGGCTATCAATCTTGTTCAGGCTTACAAGAGATCCCAGGCCAAGTATCTGTCTCAGGCTCTTACCACTTCTGTCGGTTCTACGAAGACCATGACGTTCGGCGGTCAGTCGAATATCGATATCTCCGGCGCTGACAACAAGGCTCTGTTCGCTTCTGATCATCCGCTGAAGAACAGCTTTTCCGGTTCCGATAACGTCACGCAGACGAACCTGTTTACTAACGCGCTCGGCAACAACAGCGCGATGCTGAACAGACTTGCGAACATCATGCGTAACTTCAAGGACGATCGCGGTGAGGTTCTGGGCTTTGAGGCTGACACGATCATCGTCCCTGGCAACAATCCGGTGCTGGAAGATACGGTCAAAAAGATCATCGGCTCTGACGGTGAGATCGGCACGAACAACAACGATATCAACACCCAGAGGGGCAAGTGGCGCCTTGTTGTTGACTATCTGTGGACGCCTGCGAGCGGCAGCCCGTACATCATCATGTCGAGCGAAGCAAACAAAGAGCTGCTTGGTACCCGCTTCTTCAACCGTACCGGCCTTGACGTCGAGAACGAAGTGAAGATCGAGAGCAGAAACCTTGTCTACAACGGTTTCGCACGTTGGAGCGCAGGCTTCACGAACTGGAGACATGTCCTGATGGGCGGTTCTTCCGACGCAAGCGCGACCACGCTGACCTGATCATTTTTCAAACGCCGGGGGTGGGAGTCTCTCGCCCCCGGTATATCCGGGAGGTTTCAATGAAAATCGGTGACATTATCGAGAACGGAACAAAGAGAGTTATCAAGGTGTTCCAGCTTTGCGGAAGCGAGGCTATTCAGACTGAACCTGTGGGCGGAAAGGTATTCCCGATGAATCCGCCTGTCGAGGTCGAGGAAGATCCTGTGGAAGAACCTGTCGAAGAAAAAAAGCCGGTTCGGAGAGGCAGAAAGAAGGCTTAAATGTCCTATACATGGCACGATATAAAACTTGCTACGCTTCAGAAAATGTTTTCCTCTAATGGAACAGGACCTATCCAGGTCGATTCTTCCACTAAGGAATACATTGAATCAATGCCGCAGGCCGCAAATGAGGGGTTACAGTATCTTTCCACGGCCGGCAAATTCATCATCAAAAAGCGTCAGATTGTCGTGCGTCCTGTTGAAAACCTACTTTCAAAGGGCTTCGATAACTATTTCATCCCGCAGGGTGACAAGGCTTTCACGGCAGAAGGCGCAAAGTCTTATTATTTCTGCGTCATGGGAACACATGTTACATGCACTATCGAATCCGGAGGAACAACCACGACGATTACAACACCGGATGAAGAATATATCGAATCGCCGGGTGAGTTTGCTACCTTCAAGGGTGTTATTCCTACACCTGGCGACAGTGCTACGATCACGTTTTCAAGCCCCTATCCGTATGAAGTAAGAAATGTTTGCTTCTATCCGTATGAGTATTATACGACAAATGACGTTCCGGACTATGAAGAATACCTGCACTATTACCTTCCGGACTACATGACGTCGTTCTATCAGCTCGCGGAGAATGATATTTACTACCAGGGCAAGGATGGTTCAAGCTATATCACCGCTGATGAATACTATCAGGAGGGCGATAAAACGCTTGTTATACCGAGGGATCAGGAAGGTATTTACACAGTATATTACAAGGCTTATCCGGAACAGATCACCCAGGAAACAGAAGACGATTATGTACTTGAACTGGATCCGGAAGTGGCGGCTATATTGCCGTTATATATGGCGTCACAGCTCTATAAGGATGACGACCTCTCAGTCAGCACAATTTACCGTAACGAAATGCAGGTTGCCTTCGACGCTCTTTCTCAGAAGGCTAAAGTGCCGCGTAAAGAAGAATTTGTTTCCGAAACAGGATGGTGCTAAATGGCGATCTCTTTCAAGGTCCCGGACAGTCCGAGCATAAATATATATGAGAACTCTACCTTTTTAGGGTGCGATTTCACGTCGGACGCATCGACGGTGGATGAAGTACATTCGCCTAACTGCGTAAACATGATCCGTTCGGTTCCAGGGAAAGTGCGTAAACGCTGCGGGTATCGGAAGATATCCTATTATGGCGCGCATGTGTATGGAGTACATCATCTATCAACAACGGATATCTGGCTTGTTCACGCAGGTACTAAGATTTATAACCTGTCCGCTCCTATGGGCGGTAAGTGGGTGACAGAGGACGAAGATTATGTCGTGGACTATGATTCCGCAAACATTATCTTTCAGTCCGGGGATCCGGAAGAAACTGTCTTATATACGGGCATGGCAGAACACCGGTCCGTGTCGTTTGAGATCGGTCTTAAACTGGTTATCCTTGACGGCTCGCACATGTATATTTATGACGGCACTACATTCCAGCTTGCATCTGCGAACGCCTATATCCCTACGCTGTTTATTTCTGAGGAACCTACAGGCGGATCGTCCGAAGACGTCTACGAAGCAAGGAACCTGATTCAACCGGCATGGAAAGAATCTTTCTATGTAAGGTCTTCTGGTGGCGGATCCTATGACCCGCAGACCGTAAAGACATTCCAGCTTTCCTATGGTGGCCTTGATGCTACAGCGGTTAAGGCATGGGTTATGAACGCACAGGGGACAATGGTAGCGAAGACGGAAGGTACGGATTTCTCTGTAAATCGTACAACCGGAACGATAACCTTTGTTACCGCGCCTGGACCTTCTCCTGTTTCCGGTCAAGATAACGTAATTATTCAGGCATATAAGACTGTCACGGGATATGCGGACAGAATCAATCATTGTACTATCGGCGCGTTGTTTGGCGTCAATGGTGCAAATGACAGATTGTTTGTATCGGGAAATCCGGACAAGGGATATGACAACGATGGAAACATGTTCACGAATATCAATCGTGACTGGTATTCCGGACAGTATGATCCTACATATTATCCAGATACGGGGTATTCGCAGCTCGGCTCGGATGCTTCCGCGATCATGGGATATTCCATTATCAACAACTACCTGGCAACGCACAAAGACTATCACGAATTGTCTCAGTCGGTGCTGATCCGGCAGGGCGACTTAGAAGATGGCAAGCCGGCCTTTAGGCTTGTGAACGCATTACAGGGCGCCGGCGCTTTTTCAAAGTATTGCTTCAATTACCTGGAAGAAGAACCGCTGTTTTTGACGAAGTTAGGTGTCTATGCAATCACGGCGCAGGATATTACCGGCGAGAAGTACGCACAGAACCGTAGCTATTATCTTGACGGAAAACTCTTAGAAGAAGAAAACCTGGAAGAAGCGTTCGCTTATACATTCCGGGATTTCTATTACCTCTGTTTGAATGATCATGTGTATGTCCTGGATGGGCTTCAGCCGGTCCGGACGGACAGAAACAAGCCGTATTCAACAAGGCAGTATGTAGGATTTTACTGGGAAAACGTACCCGCTTCCTGCATGTTTGAAATGAATGGCAATCTTTGTTTCGGAACACCGGATGGTTATATTTGCAAGTTTTACACAGACCGGAAAGCCCTTGAATCATACAGCGATTTTGCCCTGGATGATGAAAACGAAGAAACAAAAGTATCGATTCCTGCTGTATGGGAAACCGCTGATATATCGGAAAAGCTGTTCTATAAGAATAAGAAATACCGCTATGTTGCCATGAAGTGCTTACCGGAACTTGCGTCTTCTGTTCAGATATGGGCGCAGAGACACGGTATCTGGGAGATGCTGAAAGAGGATAACACCACACTGCGGTACTTCGATTTCAGGCACATTGATTTCACGCATTTCTCATTCAACGTTGATAACACCGCGAAGGTGCTATCTACAAAGGCGAGACTGAGGAAACTTGACCATGTGAGATTTAGGTTCGTCAACGAGAACATTGACGAGCCATTCACCATAAATGACTTTGCCGTGGAGTATACACAAAACGGCAATCACAAGGGATAAGGAGGAATTATGGCTTTTACTAAAGTAGACGAAGCGGCTATAGCGGCGGCCGGGGTTATTCCCTTAACAGATTCCCCTACGCTCCCGCCTGCCCAGCTCAAAGCAAAGTTTGATGAAAAGGGTGACATGGCCCTTGACGCATTCAACAACCACATCGACGAGATCACGGAAGATACTGCGGCATCGAATATCGGTGCGACGGTTCCTTCGGGTGTAACGGCAACAGGGACAGTCCAGTCTATCTTGGGTGGTCTTGCACTTCTGGCGGTTGCGGCGGACGCGGTGAAGCACACACATGAGAATAAGACGGTGCTGGATGGGATCACTTCTGGTCAGCTTGCCGGGTATGATGCGCTGGTTGGAAACTATAGCGGTATCTCTCCGCTGACCACGTTTAATGCGCTGAGTACAACCGGGCTTCCTGTGTGTAAAGCAATAGCGGACTATATCGCAGGACTTGGATATACCACGTTTGACACGGTGCATCCGGTCGGAGAGATCGTCTTGTGTGAATCGGGTGTCTCGCCTGCTTCTCTGTATGGTAAAGGAACATGGACCAGTCAGGGTGATGTCGGCAGTTTCACGGCGTATAAGCGCACAGCATAAGGAGGGGAAATGAGCGTATCAGAAAAAACAATAGGCCAGCTTCCCGCATTGTCGAGGGATGTTGCCGATACTGACCTGATTGCCATTGATGACGGCACCACTACCTATAAGGTATCGGTACATGACTATGAGGCCACTGCGGCAAGTGCGGCGGCAGGATATGCGACTGCGGCGGCAAACAGTGCTGATGAAGCAAAGGGCTATAAGAACACGGCACAGCAGGCTGTTTCGGATGTCGGTACACAGGTGACGGCGGCGCAGAACTATGCGAATGCGGCATCCGGGTCAGCAACGAGCGCATATAACTATGCTGATGCGGCATCGGGGAGTGCGACCACTGCGGCCGGTCATGCAACGAGTGCGGGAACCAGTGCATCCGAAGCAAACGGATATGCCACTGTAGCGTCTCAGAAGGCTTCAGATGCGTCCGATGAAGCGGCAAGGGCTAAATCATGGGCGGACTATCCAAACGCTTCAGGAGGATACGGTGACGCTACACACAATGCTCATTATTTTGCAGACATAGCGGCTGCGGCTGCCGGTGGTGGTGTGGTTTCCTTCAACGGTCGTGGTGGTGCTGTTGTATCGGTGGATGGTGATTATTCCGCTGACATGATCACCTATGACAATACGGCAAGCGGCATGACGGCAGACGATGTAAAAGAAGCTCTGGATGAAGTTGCCGGTGATATAGGGACGATAAATAATTCTTTAGCTGACAAGCAACCGAAAACACTTGCGACCGCAAGAACAATCGGCGGCACTTCCCGAACAACGGTCGAGGACGCTCTTGGAGCGTTGACGGATAGCGCATACCTTGAAGATTCTCTTACATCATCGTCGGCGGTTAAAGCACTCACAGCCAAACAGGGTAAGGCACTCAAGGATGAAGCAGATAAGTTTTTCGTCCTTGCAAACAATAGCCTGTCATTTAATAGTACGACGAAGATTGCCACGGTATCTGATGCAAGGGTGACGGCAAGCACATACGCAATGGTTTACTTCACAGACGCAACACTCTCCGATGCGACGGATGCGGGGATTGTGGTCGATACGATATCGGGTGCGGTACAGTTTACCGCTACCACACTTCCGACAAATACACTTGTCTGCGATATCGTGTGCAAGAAAGCGTAAGGAGGACGGCATGAGAGGAATTGATAATACCGAAGTCAGCGGGAGCGTGAATTATTCCGAGACAGAACACGTTATCGGCACATGGATTGATGGTAAAACACTCTATGAAAAAACAGTAAACTTAGGTGCGTTACCAAATGCAACAACCAAAAGTGTTGCACATGGAATTTCAAATATATCAATGGTAGTTCAACTGTATGGAATGTTTCAAGATAGCAATAACTGGTTTCCGCTTCCATATTGCAATACCACCGCGGCGACAAGCCAAATTCGATTAAGTGCAGACAGAACGTATATCGTTCTGCTTACAGGTGCAAATATGACACAGTATACGGGTTATGCAACGATTCGTTACACAAAAACCGCATAAATAAAGGAGGAAAAGAAACATGATGTACTACATTGATACCATTGAACAGGTAAAGACCGACACAGAGGGCGTCTACAATGAATACGGCGGTCGTGAAAAGGTTGCCGACCAAAACCTCGCGCTGTCGAAGTATTACACCAAACTGTCGAATGTTGCGGCAGACTTGGGTAAGGCGCACACCTACATGAACATCAAGTTGGTGAATAGCCTTGGTGGAGTGCTGAAATCAGACGCTATCGGAACGTATGAGGGCGAAGAACCCGCTCCTGTGGAGGGATAAACTATGAGAGGTATGACAAACGCCCAAATTGGGGGGGGTAGCGAGATAAAGATTGGCACAGACAGTGGAACAACGGATAGTGCGGGGAATATAATATCTTCTTTGTCGTATGATGATTACCTTGTATTATCTGCATGGAAAAATGATGCGCCAAATACGATAGTTGTTCCGTGGATTTACCCCTATACGAGTACATGGACATTCCGTTTTATTACTTCGGGTGATAATCCGCTAAAGCCATTAGTCAACACCCAAGTAACGTATTCGTATGCTTATATTGAACGATAGTCCGCTAAATGGTGCTATTGCGTAACAGTTGACGAATCAGTTGACGAATTGACGAAAGAAGTTGACGAATGATGTCTATCTTCCGCGAGTGACGGGGAGCGAAAGCGTAGAATATCACTCATGTGTAGAGACCCTCTACCATAAGGCTTCCGGGTGAGGTGTCAGAGCCTTGCCCGGGATTTCTGAAAGGAGGAACAAAATGGAGGCACTTACATTCAATGATTTAGTACGCCTCGCGGTTGTAGTAGCGGGGATATGGGGGTTCTGTAAAATCGTGGGGGAGATTGTAAAAACAATAAACGCAAGGCATGACAAGGAACAGAAGTGGGACGGCATGGCAGACTCATTACGGAAAGAGCGCGATGAGGATGTTTGCAAGTATAATGCACAACTTACACAGATTCGTTTGAGCCAAGAGGACATCCGACAAGAGTTTGATGAAAAGGTAAGAGAAATCAAGCAGGAACAATATCTGATCGTTGAATGTCTACGGGCTGTTCTCGATGGTCAGAGACAACAGGGTTGCAACGGTAAGGTGTCAGATGCGATCGAAAACCTTGACGATTACATGGTCAAAAAGGCGCATAAATGAAGAAGTTGAATGGACTGGATAAATACGTTATTTTCAGTATTTCAATTCTTGTCATATACACGATTGCGGAGTTTATTACATCGACCATAACCGGGATTGAAAAATCATCATTGACTATGGCGGTGTTTGGATTTTTCGGCGCCCCGGAGCTTATAGGGTGCGCGTTGATAAGGATATTCAAGATAAAGGAGGAAAACAAAAATGAGATCGAAGTTGACGAGCCGTAAATTTTGGATCAGCGTAGCCGCCTTCCTGGGATCAATCGCGGCATCCGTCGCCGGTATCACGACCGGGGAGAAGTGGATCACGATAACCGGAATTATCTGCGGTACTCTTTCCGCGGCGATTTATGCGGCATGTGAAGCGGCTTGCGACACAGCAAACATCGAGGAGCAGAAATGATAATCATTGGATCCGCAAGGGTTGACGAAAACGGCAAGTATGCCGGCGGGAAACCGGGGGATCAGAAGCAAACGGCGGTCCCGGATTTTAAGGGCGAAGTAGCTCAGCAGGAGTTTTATGTATCTGCTAAGGGCTGGAATATCCTGCGACCGAAGAATCCGGAACATGCTGCTAAGATTGCACACTGCATGGAAACGGCATGTAATAACCCGAATATCGGTTATGCACAGACCGGGAATCCTGGCCGGTATGGAATCCTGGCAGACGGTGTAAACACAAAGAAGCCTACGAATTGTGACTGTTCTTCCCTTGTCAGAGAGTGCGTCAAGGAAGGAACCGGCAAGGATCCGGGAGATTTTACTACCGCAAATGAGGCGGAAAAGCTGGTTAATACTGGGCTGTTCGATAAATTTCCCTACGTTGCCGGAATGTCTTTATATGCCGGGGATATCATCGTTACAAAGGTCAAAGGCCACACCTGCATAATAATCAAGGGCGAGGACGCGAAGAAGTCTATTCAGGAGATCGCCCAGGAAGTCATAGATGGTAAATGGGGATCAGGCATTGACAGAAAGAACCGTTTACATGCTGCCGGGTATGACTATGCGGAAATTCAGGCAGAAGTAAATAGACGTTATGCTGCTGATCATGTTTCACAGAAAGGCATTGACCTTATCAAGAAATATGAGGGATGCCGATTAAAAGCATACAAGCTCGCCGGTGAAAGGTATTTTACAATCGGCTACGGTCACTCAGGAGCGGATGTTTACGATGGTATGAGTATTTCCCAGGCCGAGGCTGAAAACATGCTTAGAAGCGATCTGGTGAAGTTTGAGGGCTATGTCAAGAAATACGTCAATGACATAACGCTCACACAGCATCGCCTTGATGCCCTGGTCAGTTATACATATAACCGCGGACCCGGTAAGCTGAGCGCTGAGCTTGCGGCGAACTGTCACACAGTACAGGAATATGCAGACGGCATTGTGAAATACTGGGGATCCAATCAGCGGTATAAGGACGCATTGATCAGAAGACGGAAAGAGGAAAAGGCATTATTCCTGTCATAGACAGGTTGAAAATAAATAAACAGTACAGCCGAGTAACGGCAGGAGGAGGTAAAAGATGGGTTTAGTTTCTGGGACTGATGGAGTAGGGGCATCCACAAGTACGCCTAAGTGGACGCAGACGGCGGGCAATATGATCAAGAACGCCGCGAACCAAAAGAAAAAAAAGAAGAAGACGCTTTGGGGCAAAATCAAAGGTATGGCTATGGATGCCGTTGACAACGCAAGCGGTTATGACGGCGGCGGATATGACGGCGGTGGTTATAGCGATTATGACTATGACTACGGCTATGACGACGGCGGTTATGGCTATTATGACGGCGGCGACGATTACTACGATGCTTCGGATGTTTACATGGAGTACCTTAATCGTTTGCAGGCGCAGGCGGAAGAAGCGTACAACCGCAACATGGCGACGCTGAATGAAACCTATGATAAGAACGCGGCGAACCTGAGAAGCAACCTTGAAAGCACCCGCGGGCAGCTTGACGCTTCCCGGAATAAGTCTGTCAATGATATCAACATGGATTCTGAATCAGCCATGAGACAGGCCTATATCAACAACATGCTTTCCCGGCGCGATCTTCAGCAGAGAATGAGCGCACAGGGCATGAGTGGCGGCGCTTCCGAGACAACCAGGGCGAGCCTTGAAAACAACTACGGGAACGCGAGAAACGCCATTGATACACAGCGTAACGCTTCTCTGTCAGACCTGGATCAGACCTACAACAACAACCTGGCGTCGGCCTTGCAGCAGTACAATAGCCAAATGTCGAGCCTTGATTCTCAGAGAATGGCTATTCAGCAGGAGATCGAAAACGCGCTTACCAACTTCCAGGCCGGCTATGCGCAGAACTTCTCTATGCTTGCGCCGAGTAATGACGCGTATCTGTCAGCGCTTAAAGCCTTGCAGAATAACCAGTCCGGATTTTCCTTCCAGGGCGCGACTGCAAATAACCCGTATGTTGGAGCGAACGTACAGCAGGCGGCAAACAGCGTAAATTCTAACTACGGTGAATACCTGGCGCAGCAGCTTCTTATGAATGGCGGTTCACCTTCCGCTGTTAAGACTGCGGCCTATAACGCCTACAGAAACGGGCAAATGAGCCAGGAAGATTTAGTCAACTTTATCAACAGATACGGCCTGTAATCAATTCGATCCGGGGCGGGGTGATCCTCGCCCCTTCATATAAGGAGAAGCTATGAGTTATTCTGATCGCAAAGAGGGCAATTACGACTATCAGCGAGTTTCCGGACAGTTAAAGGCACAGGAAAAAGCGCAGAAGCAAGCTATTAAAGCGGCACAGAAGGCGCAGAAAAAAGCGGCGAAATCCGGGCGGAGATCGTCTTATACTGCTACGTCAAAAAATTTGACTGTCGATCAGGTTATGGCAGATTATGACGCATGGCTTTCCAAACAGCCAAAGACCGCCGATCAGGTTATGGCGGACTATAACGCATGGAACGCGGATGCGGAAGGATGGGCGAAAAGCCAGGCCGTTCCGCAGGTGAATAGCGCGCCGGCAAAGACAACAACGAGGAAGGCGGAAAAGAAGGAAGAAAAGGAACCGGAAAAGAAAAATACCGGTGCAACACGCGTTACCTTTGACCCGTTTTCTCAGGAACGCCCGGACCCTACAGAAATTACACGCGGAAGTCTTATTCCAGAGCTGAAGCGGCAGACGCTTACGGATCCCACGGCAACATACCGCGAAAACACACAGGAAAAAGAAGCGCGTCTTGCCAAAGAAAAAGAGAAGCAGACACAGGAAGAACGGCACAAGCAAGTAAAAGAAGAACGGCTTGCAAGGATAAACGCACGTTCTCAGGCTATTAAGGATGAACGCGATCAGACATATAAGGCAGGCAGGTATTTTGGCCAAAAGGATCTTGGGAAAGGACTTACACGCGCGGCAAACAAGGTAGAAGACACAATCCGCAGGGAACAGGATGATTTATACGGACGCATGACCGATGAAGAACTTGCAGCAGAAGCGGCAAGGCTTGAAAGTAATGCCTTTCCCTTTTTGAAGTCAAAAGAACAAAGACTTTTGGACCGCGAGATTGAGGACAGAAAAAAAGCTGAGGAGGAGGCTATATATGGCAAGGGCCTTAAAGGGTTATTAAACAAAGGCCTTGAAAGCGTAGAACAGAAGTACGCTCAGCGTGTCAAAGATTATCAGGAATCCGCAAGAGAATATCAGAAGCAGGCGGCGCTTACGGACCCTTCTCTTACATACAGAGAAAATCCGGAAGAGAGAAACGCCAGGATCAACAATACTCTGAAACTGTATGCTTCCGCGAATGGCTTTTCACGCGAAGGAGCGAAGCAGGATATTGAAGAGCAGAATCAAAAGGCCCTTGTGCAGCAGTGGCTTGACCCGTCATACAAAATGTCGGATAAAGACCGGGATCTTGCAAAGCAGATTATTGAAAAATACTGGGACGATCCGGACTGGAACCGGGACGATCTTGACGCGCTTTCTGTTAAAGACAATGAACTCGCGTCTTTTGCGGCGTCGGTTGCTAAAATCCCTTATGGCGCTGCGCATTTGGCAGGTAAAGTCGCGGATGATGTTATTGGCACAGGACTTGAAATTGGCGGAACAGTGCTTGACGCACTGCCTTTTGTAGACGGTGCGGCTCAGGCAGTGCGTGACGCTCGCGCGGACTATCAGAAAATGACCGAGGGCTGGGCGAATCAGATGGATTTGCTTGACGCGAACGCTGCCACACAGCACCCGGAACTTCACGCTGCCGGTAATTTTATCGGACAGGCCACATTATACGCAGCTACTAACCCGGCGTTTGATGCGCTTGCGAGTTATGCCGGGCTTGGCCTTAGAGGAACCGCTGCACTTGAACAGGTAGGACAGAACGTACAAGACCTTTTGCTTGATACGCTTCCGGAGTATGAGCGCAATATCCGAAACGGAATGAGCCAGGATGAAGCGGTCAGGCAGGCCTTTGAAACACAGGGATGGAACGCTCTCGGCAATCTTGCTATTCCGATACTCTTTGATATAGGCGAAGTCCTTTCGGGCGGCAAAAAAGCAATAATGAACTATGTCAAAAACGCGCAGGCCCCGGACCCAAAATACCTTGATGAACTGAGAGCATACCGGCAGAATGTTCTTGATCCGCTTGCCGCGGACGCTGATAATGTCGCAAAGGCCGCATATCAGCCTAATCTTTCGCCACTTGAAATGGCCGCTAAAAATGCGGACGCGGTAGACGTGGCGCTTGCCGGCAGAAAGCAGGCCGTAAATAATCTTGAACAGCTCGCAGAACAGGCGCAGAAACAGCCGGAGATTAAACCGGAAATGCCTGTAAATGCTGCCGATGAAGTAGTAGAACAGGCCGTAAAGAATGAACTTCCGAGGCCGGCACAGGATAACCCGATCATTGACAGTATCGAAGAAGCCCGGCGTGGCATGGGAGAAGGCATACCGAAAGCCGCAAGTCAGCTTGACGGTCATAAGATGCAGGTTGATAACATCCTGAGCAAGTATGATTTTACCGTCAACGATGAAATGAAAACGCTGCGGGATGCCATACAGGACGATTATGTTGTATATCGGAAGGCTATTCTTTCCGGTGACGTTGACGCGGCAGAAACGGCTGGGAAGAAACTTAGAAGTGATATCGGGAAGTTACACCGCAGAGCAGAAAAAGCTATACCGGGATATCAGAAGGACCTGAATCTTAGAGATATTACACAGGGAGCCACTACACCCGCTTATTCTATACGGTCCGCACGAAACCTTAATATCGACGCTGATACGATCCTGAATAACTGGAATAATAGTTTTCTTGGGTCCGAGTTTGGAGAAATGACCCAGGAACAGTATGACGCGTTTTTGAAAGAGGCACAGGAGCTTGGATGGGTTGATGAACTTGGAAAGCCCACAAAAGAAGCGCTTGGCGGCGTCATGGATCAGAGCAAAGCCTATGACAGTATCATTGAGGACGCATTATCAGAGGGCGGCGGAAACGGCAAGGTCGCAAGTAAGATTTGGAACGCACTTTATGATGGCGAAAAAGCCGGAATCATTGACATGTCCGATGATGAATGGCGAGCGGTAAATGATGCTATTTATCAGTACGCAAAAGAAGGGGATCCGAAATATCTTAACGAGATTGACGATTTCTTGAAGCGCAACGAGCTTATGAAACAGGGACCTGCGGCAGTTGAACCGTTGCAGAGCGCAAAAACAGCGGCAAAAACATATACGCCGCAGGAGACAACGGCGCGTCTTACAAGAAATCCGGAAGATATTAAACCGGATATTGAGGCCATGAAACCACAGCAGTCGGGCGGTGGCGGCGCAGATAATTCTTTTATTTCTGAAAAAACGCCGGATTATGGAAAAGATATAAGGGAAAGAAATTATGCAAAGAACGCGAGATATAACAGGATTGAAGGCATCCCGGATGAAGTTGCCGCAGAGTTTATACATGATCCTGAGATTTACAATGTCCTTCATAATGCAGACACAATAAACAGGGCGCAAAATATCTTTGACCAGGGATTTAATAAGGCGAAAAATGCCTTTGATTCTATGGTTATCAGGCATGATCCTGCGGCTATTCCACTCGGGCGGAGTATTGCAAAAGAACTGTCTGCAAACGGGGACCCCGAAGGTGCAGCAGAAATCATAAGAAAAATGTCACAGGAACTTACCACTACCGGACAGTTTTCGCAGATTGCCGCGGTAACATTGGTAAAGGACGATCCTATGACGGCGCTCCACTATCTTATGAAACAGATTGACGCTATCAATAAGGAGGGATTAGAAAAGTTTGGTAAAAAGTGGAAGAACTTTGAACTTACAAAAGAGGAGATAAAGACACTTACAGACATAACGCCCGGAGACGAAAAGGCTATTACAGACGCATGGAACGCTGTCGGGAGGCGCCTTAGCATGGAGTACCCTTCTTCTATGATGGATAAATTGTTAGAAGGGCGCAAAATTGCTATGCTGTTGAACCTGCGGACATTAGAGAGAAACCCGCTTGCGAATATCCCCACACTTCTTATGCGGTGGACTTCTGATAGGTTTGAAGCAGTCGGGCAGAATGTTGCGCATTTAATTGATCCAAACATAAAGGTAACGCAGTCTATAACGGGAAGTGGCAGAAAAGGAAGGCGTATTGCTAAAGAGGCGTTTAATAGCGAGCGAGTACAGAAGTTGCTCAAAGATACCCCTGGAAAATATGAAATGCCTTCTATGAAGAACGCTATTACAAAAGATGCCACAATTTATAAAGGCACTTTCCTCGATCATTGGATCGACGATATGACCGGAAGGGGCATAGAGAAGTTTGCTAAGAGATTTCTTGATAAAGACATAAAAGTAGATGGTGGTATTCAAGCGCTAAATAAGGTGGCGTTTGGTAAAGAGGGCGTCAGGTCGCCGCTTGAAACTTTCCGTAATCTTACATATAAGTTGCTGGATCTTGGCGATTCTAAGTTTGTAAAAGAAAATTTTGTAGAACGTCTCGGCAGTTACATACACGCTCAGGGTATCAATAGCGTAAAGGATATCCCGGACGAGGCCATACAAATTGCCTGGGAAGAAGCTATGAAGGCCACATACAAAGATAACAGTTGGGCCGTTAAAATGCTTCAAGGCATAAGGAACAAAGGTATAAAACAGATCCCCGGACTTGGACGGCCGTTAGCAGAAGGAGCGATTCCGTTTGTTCAAGCCCCTGGTAATATCGCGGCCCGAATGGTTGATTATTCTGCGCTTGGTGGCGGTATCGGAATAAAGGATATTGTCAAAGGAGCAAGGAGTGGGGACAAAAACCTTGTAATAAAGGGTATTGAGGAGGCATCAAAAGGACTTACCGGAACCGGCCTTGCCTATCTTGGTTATACGCTTCATAGAGCAGGCATTATCACCGGCCCGTATTCGACGGATAAAGATATGCGCCAGTATCAGAAGCAAACAGGATATAGGGAGTTTGCAATTCATGTAGGCGATAAGTATTACACCTATGATTGGGCGCAGCCGTTTGCGCAGGAACTTATGGCCGGCACACTATTATCCGAGGCAATTAAAAATTCTGATCAGTACGACAGCGATCTTCTTAATGCTCTTGGTTATGAAGGAACTTTGGCCGGTAAATTTATAGGTGGGGCAAAGCAGAGCGCCTTTGCGGTTGCTAATTCGTGGTTCGATGAATCGCCGCTGCAGGGGTTACAGAAACTTCTTAGCGGCGGATATTCAAACGAAGACGGTGTATCGGGAAATGTTTTTGATACGCTTGTTACGGACTTTGCACAGTCGTTTATACCGGCTTCGCTTAATGCTACGGCAAAGACACTGGATCCGCTTCAGAGAAATACCTATGACCCTAATTATTTTACAAAACAGGCGAATACGCTTAGGTCAAAAATCCCTGGCATGACAGAGGATCTACCTATTAAATACGACACATGGGGCAAACCTATAAAGACCGGAGAAACATCGTGGGATGCCTTTGTTGCAAAGTTTATCAACCCCGGCGATTTCTCTTATGACAGAAGCACCGCTGTTGATAAAGAGATCATGCGGTTATATGAAGAAGCGGATAATGACATAAGAGTGTTCCCGCCGGTTGCTGGTAATACAGTAGGTGAAAAGAAACTAAATAATGAGGAAATGTCCGAGTACCAAAAGGATATGGGTGAGCGGAACTACGACCTTGTTAAAGCCTACATGAAAACTGACGCATACGAAAACACTTCTGATAAAGACAAAGTAGAAGTGTTGAATGATATTTACGGTGTGTCTAAGGCAATCTCTGAAAGGGATCTGTTTGACAAAAAAATATCCGATTCTTCGACGTATAAAAAGTATGTTGATATCTACGACGAATACGGAGAAGACGGGCTGATTGACTATATAGACAGCCGGGATTCTTCTAAGGAGGATATAAAGGATTCTCTTAGAGAAAATGAATGGTATCAGAATCAGGATAGCGTAACAAAAAAGAAGATGCGGGATGAGATTGACGCTATCGCTTCAAATATCGCAAAGGCGGAACTTGGAGAAGACGTAGACGATAGAAGGGTGGCGATTTACGAGAAATACGGCGCTGAAACATTGTCTGATTATATGTCTACAAAGCAGAAGGCGCAGTATAAGACAGACAAAGGCCAAACGACAAGCAGCGTATATTCTACGGTAAATGCTATGCGAGACTTGTCGGATGCTTCCCTAAAGAAACTCATGCCGGAATTGCTCAATTTCGAGAAGCAGAACGGAGAGATGAATAGCAACGCCGAGATTTACGGAAAGTACGGAGCAAAGACCCTTCTTTCATTTTATCTTAATGGGTACAAGGTTACAGGGACACAGGATATGCCGGCAAACAAAATGGAGGCAACAAAAGCCGCGCAGATGTTCCCTGAAAAAATACAGGAAGATATGTATAACTATTATCTGAACCGGCAGACAACAACCATTCATGCAAGCAGTTCAAAGGCGGAACAGGAAGTGCTTGACAACCAGGGCATGGGAGGGTTGCAGGAGTTTATCCGGCAAGAGGATACGCTTAAAGAATTTGGATCCTATGAATACGACGAAACCGCGCAAAAGATATTTAATGAGGGCGGTTATCCTGCGCTAAAGGAATACGGTGCCACTTTGCAAGGGCTTGAAAGTCGCGGTGTAAAAGGTAAACCAGCGTATGAATCATATACACATGCAATACAACAGGTGCCGTCGCTGTCAATGGACCAGTTTTCTAAAGAGTACAAATGGATTGATAGTCTTGGCGAAGGGGACAGCAAGGATAATGGAAGTATAAGTCAGACAGAGATCCTTGCGGCTATGAATTATCGACCGAGGGAGGCGGAGCAGATACAGAAGAAATACTGGACGAGTGATAGTTATGTCCCTGTTCTTAAGAACGGCACATGGAAAAAGAAGAAGGTCAAGAAAAAGAAGTGATATGGACTACACAAACAGCCAGGTCGATCATCTCATAATGGAATGGATTCACAGTGAGCGTGATCGCATGATCCTGCACCGGCGCTTCATCGATGGCATAAGGCTTGAAGCCCTGAGCGAAGAATTTGATATGTCAGTCTCGCAGATCAAGCGAATAGTGAATGACGGTTCACGCATCGTATTCTCAAAACTAAAATGAACCGAAAATGAGCCGAAAATGGCCCGTTGGCGAACTCGTCAGCGGGTCTTTTTTTGTCTAAATTTATCCTATGAGTTACTACAAAACGTGCGACCGCTGCGGTGCGCATTTAGATCCAGGGGAGAAATGCGATTGTGTGGATTTATACGAATCTGAACCCAGCGAAAAAGCATACCGGAGATTGTGTCGTGAGAGCTTGCGCATTTGCGACCGGTCAGACGTGGGATCAAACATACTGGGAACTATGCGAGGAAGGCTTCGAGCGTAAAGAAATGCCGTCTTGGAACTCCTCATGGTGGGCCTATCTAAAACACAGAGGATTTTCCCGGCACTTGATAGAAGACACATGCCCTGATTGTTACTCGGTCGAAGACTTTTGTTTCGATCATCCGATAGGGACGTTTGTATTGTTTATACCACACTCAACAGAAGGTGCAGGGCATGCAGTCTGTGTGTGTGATGGTGATATTTATGATACCTGGTATTCCGGTGAGGAAGTACCGCTTGTCTATTGGAGAAAGGAGTTATCATGAATCAGCTTCCGTACTATCAATTCCCGCAGTTTCCGCAACAGTTACAGGTACAACAGCCGCAAAAGCCGCAGCCGGGCTTTGTCGTAATGCCTACAGAGCAGGATGCTATGAAATATCCGATTGCGCCCGGTAACAGTATTACATTCAAGATCGAGAACCAGCCTATCATGATTGAGAAAACGATGGGCTTTTCCCAGTTTGATTCTCCGGTTGTAAAGCGTTACCGCATTGTCGAAGAAGACGCTCCAGCGCCCGAACCTTCTCCGGAATTTGCACTGAAAGACGATATCGACCGGATAGAAGCTGAGATTGAAAAGATCAGGGCTTTGCTTCCAAAGCGGACCGTAAAGAAGAAGGAGGAAGACGATGAATAATTTTGCGGCGTTCATGCAGAGATTTAACCAATTCAGACAGGCTATGCAAGGCCAGGATCCGGACAAACTAATACAAGACATGATGCGCCAGGGGAAACTGAGCCAGTCACAATATGAACAGGCCCGTTCTCAGGCGGCGCAGATACAAAGAATGATGAATCCAGGTGCACATGGATAAATCATAAATCTATAAACCGGTCTTCCGGAATATGAGGAAGATCGCAAACCGCTAAAAGTTAGCGGAGAAAGGAGCTATAATATGGCTTTAGAAGAAAGTGGAAACATGGTAATGCCTGTCGGCCCTATGGGTAACAATGGCGGCTTCGGCGGAGACTGGGGATCATGGATCATTCTGTTTCTGATTTTCGGTATGTTCGGCGGCGGCTGGGGAAATGGCTACGGCAACAATGCCCTGTCTTATGACTTCCCGTGGGTCCTTAACGGTCAGCAGAATACTGATGCTCTTGTATCGACCGGATTCCAGAACGCGGCTTTGCAGAACACGCTTACTGGTATTCAGAGCGGTATCACATCCGGTTTCGGTGATGTTGCTCTTGGTATTGCCGGGATCAATCAGAACCTTTGTCAGACCGGAAACGGAATCACGAACGCGATCACACAGGCTCAGATCAATGCGATGCAGAACGCTAATGCGCTTCAGAGCCAGCTTGCGCAGTGCTGCTGTGACAACAGGCTTGCAACTGCTCAGACACAGGCACTTGTGCAGTCTGAAAACTGCGCGGATCGTGCGGCACTGGCGGAGGGCCTTCGTGACGTAATCGAGAATCAGACCAGGAACACCCAGGCTATCCTTGACAAAATGTGCTCGCAGGAGCTTGAAGCGGAGCGGAGAGAGAATCAGAACCTTCGTACACAGCTTTCGATGCGTGACCTTGCGGCATCTCAGACGGCACAGACCGCACAGCTTATCGCGGACAATACGGCTCAGAGCCAGCTTTTAATCAACCGGATTGCTCCGTACCCTCAGCCCGCATACATCGTGGCTAACCCTAACACGGGATGCTGCGGCAATACTTGCGGCATCTGAGAGGGGGTGGCGATATGGCAGCGGAATATAGCGCTAATGCGTTGCAGACCGTAGCGGCCGGTGGTAGCGTCATATTTACCGAGGCCCCCGTCCCCTGTAACCGCGGTTTGATAT
>Ga0265301_10001791_pt1 | contig 26907 bp, 15 predicted proteins | sample AusTroGonzalo_MG_2_FD_193488 | JGI IMG/M metagenome (GOLD analysis project Ga0265301, IMG submission 193488) | Bovine rumen microbial communities from tropical cattle in Woodstock, Queensland, Australia - Gonzalo_04 | ecosystem: Host-associated > Mammals > Digestive system > Stomach > Rumen ... | reverse complement strand
ATCAAGCTCGGTGTCGAACACCACCTGACCGAGGACGCTCACCACAGTGATGCGGTTCATATCCTTGGCTTGGATGGTCACATTACCCTTCGTCGGGTTCGGGAAGAGGTTCACATTGTCGCTGTCCTCGCCAACGCCAGTCACACCGACCATCACGAAGTTCTCTTCGGGGTTGAGGCCGGAGACGGCAGGCTCGGATTCGCAACCGTCATCATAGACAGCAGTCACCTGATAGTAGTAGGTGCCAGCGCCAGGAGCATCGAAGTACTCGTACACGTCACCAGCAACAGTGGCGATGAGCTGGTAGTCGATGCCGTCTTCTGAACGGAAGATGTTGTACATAACGATTTCGGCACGAGTGCTCTTAGCAGCAACGCTAAGTTCAACGTCGTCAACATCGAGGTAGAACATATCCGTGCAGTTGAAGTGACGGATGGCGATGTAGATCTGCTCGCCAGCGTAGTCGCTCAGGTCAACCGTCTTGTTGTACCAGTTGCCCTGGTCGCGGCCGTCGCGGACAGCCTTGGCTTCCTTCGAGGTCATCGTCCACTCTTGGATGGTGGTGAAGTTGGTGCCGTCGGTGGAGACAGCAACACCGAAGTGTTCGCTGGCCCATGAGGCATCCTGACCGCAGGCATAGAAGCTGAAGGTCGAGCCTTCAACGATGTCGGCCAACGGGAACACGATGTAGTTGTCCGGAGTCAGAGCGCCATAGTTGTTGTCATAGCTCTTCGACAGGATCATATCGGTCGAACCATTGTGGCCGTAGCCAGTGCTCATAGCAACGCTACCAAGCATCCAGTTGTTGCCATCACCGTCGGCGTCGATCAGGGTCAGACCGTCGAGTGAGCTGTTTTCGAAGTCATAGACGAACGTCGTGCCTTCGGCCGGCGCCGGAGGTTCGGGTTGTTCATCCCAGTAGATACGGACTTGGTCGTCGGTGTAGTTGACCTCAGCATAGATAGGATTGCCGGGATCGCAGGTTTCGACGATTTCGCCGTTGGTGCTCATGCAGACCGGGCAGCCCATCGAGAAGTAGAAGTTGCTGTCGGGCAGCTGAGCCAGACCAGGATAGATCGGGCGGACGCAGTACTCGTGCTCGCCGAACTCGCCGAAGTCGATGTATTCACGCTCGTCGGGACCGACGATGGTGTCGTACTCGCCATCTTGAGTGATCAAGAAGCCGATGATGTCGGCGGTAGGATTGACGATTTCGCAGTCGGTCTCACCATCACCTTCAGTCTTGGTGAAGTTGATGACGCAAGGCTGTTGCGAGTAGTTGGTGATCATCAGGACGTAGTACTCGCCAACTTCAGGCATGTGGTAGTTGATGGTACCGTGGCCCGTGTTGTGCTGATGCTGACCATCGGGATAGCCGAGGTAGCAGTCCTCAGTGTAAGAGGCGCTGTAGCAGCAGTCCATGATCTTGTCGCCAGTGAGGTGCGTGCAGGCATAGCCAGAGGTGATTTCCTGCTCGGTGTAGGGACCCCACATGCAGAAGTCGATGTCTCTGTTCGTGCCGTTGTTCGGGTCGTGGCCTTCCATGTGGATGACGAAAGGACCACCCGTGTGTATCCTCATGTGATAGAACGAAGGATTATACGAGAAGCCGATACAGCCGTCGTCCATACCTTCTTCGTCAGCCGTGTTGCTGGTGTTGGCAGCTTCGAACTCATACACGTCGGAGGTGCAGAACGGCAGCGAGTTGATGCACTGGTCGTTCTCGACTCTGGCATTGCCGAAGGCAACATCCATGGTGATGGAGAGGAAGTTTTGCGAGCCAACGCCGTTCTTCCAGTCGTTCATACGATCCATGATGTCGTGCTTGCTCAGCTGTGAGAAGCTGTAAGTAGCATCCTCATAGAAGCTTTCGAACGTTTGGAAGAAGTAGTCCATGTCGTAGGCCGGAGTGAGGGCGAACTGACCATAGTTGCTGTCAGCCATCAGCGAGAAACGATTGTCGTTGACGAGGCTGTAGAGCATGTAGGCTCTGAAGTCAACATTGTCGAGAGCGAGGAAGTTCAGCATGATGCCGTCTTCGGCATACTGTCTGAAGAACTCGCCACCCGAAGCGAGACCGAGGTCACCGCTTCTGTCGGCGTTCATGGCGATGTCGTCGACATTGAGGATGAACTCATCGCTGCAGTTGAAGTGACGGATGGCCACATAACCGGTCTGGCCTTGGTAGGCGCTCAGGTCAGCGGTGAAGAGATACCAGTTGCCTTGTGCACGGTTGGCACCAGAACGACCAGCGCTGATCACGCTGCTAACGCCCTTGGCGGTCAGCGTCCACTCTTGGATGGTGGTGAAGTCAGAAGCAGAAGTACCATTGGTAGAGACAGCCACGCCGAAGTGTTCGGCAGCGTAGTTGGCGTCTTGAGCGCAAGCATAGAAGCTGAACGTACCACCGAGGGTCACCTCAGGCGACACGAGGTAGTTGTCAGGAGTCAGAGCTTGGCCAGTCTGGTTGGCATAAGAGCCAGAGATTACATAAGCAGTGGAGCTGTTGTGGCCGGTGCCGGTCAAATCAACGCCGCTGTTGTGGTAGATACCAGGATTCATGCTGGAGACCCAGCCATTACCGTCGCCGTCGGCGTCGACGCTGATCCAGCCAGCAGGCATACCGGCGTCGCAGTCCTCGTTGAAGGAGCTGGCTTCGCCGCCGCCGCCTTGGCCACCGCCAGCAGGAGCGTACGGGTTGTAACCATGTTCAAACACCCACTCGATACGGTTACCTGCGTTGGTAGTGCCAACGGCAACTTCGTCAACAGGTCCCCAGTGATCGCAAGGTTCGTAGACCCATTCGACGGGTTCGCACCAGTCGCTTTCGCCAGTGCTGTAGATGGTAGCCACCTTAATGAGGTAGTGATCGCCTTCGATGAGCATGTCAGCACCCGACCAAGGATCAACAGTGGTCAGCTGGCAGAACGGACGATAGACAGGAGTGTTGTGGTTGAAGATCTGCACGCCGTCGATGCTGGTGCACATGACCTTGAAGCCTTCAAGGTGACGGTCGCCTTGGCTACGGCCACCAATGTTGAAGCTGATGTTGTCAACGAGGAAGCAGTCGCCAGTCGGGTTGACGCTACCATCCTTCTTGTATTCCCACTTGAAGGTGTGCTGACCGGCAGCAACCTCATGCGTGAAGGTTTCCCAAGCGGCGTGTGCACCGTAGTCCAACACGCGGACGCCGTCGATGTAGAAGCGGCTCTTGTCCCAATCATAGGTGTCGGATGAGCCTTCACCTCTTGACCAGAGGTCGAAGCTGATGGTACCAGCGCTGGTGTAGTTCACAGAAGCCTCGATAGCCGAGGTGCTGTTGCCAACGCCAGAGTTGCCGCTCTTCATGCAGTAGCCACCGCCATTGCCTTCCTGGACAACGCTCCAGTGATAGCTGCCGATGGTGTTGTCAAAGTCGTATTGGTTGAAGTTGCCAGTCTCGAAGTCGATGATACTGCTGGTGCTACCACCACCCGCCGGGATCGGGTAGTCTTCCCAAGTCTCGGGATCCCACATGGCCCAACCAGTGCGGCTCACATACAGGTTCTTCACACCGTAGATGATTTCACGCAACACATAACGCAGGTCGCGCGGGCCCCAGATGCTCTCTTGGACCTCGATGAGTTCGTAACCAGGCAGATAGACGGTCACGATGTAGTCACCCTTACGGAAGGTCGGGAAGGCATAGAAGCCAGTGCCATCGAGGGTGATTGAAGGCTGCGGATGGAGAGCTTGTTCACCTTCGTTCATGTTGGTGAAGCTCACCACAGTGCCCTCCGGGCTGTCGGCGCTGTTGGTCAGGACAGTGACAGTGACGTCGGTCTGCATATCCTTGTCAATGCAAGGAGCGCAGTCGGTGTGCCACATGATTTCGCTTTCGCGCTCTTCCCAAGGATAGTCAACGGTACGGTTGCCTTGGTAGACAGCGCTCACGCCCCACTTGTAGACGCCGGGCTCGACTTGCGGCCAGCTGACATCGAAGTAAGCGGTATCGGGCACCCAAACGGTGGCCAAGAACTCAGTGTTGTCGCTGTTGTAAGGACCATCGTTATAGCAGTCGGTACGATAGATGTTGTAGTGATGCAGGCTACGAGTGAGCTCAGCAGCGCTGCGGTTGCCACCCTTCATGATGATGTTCGGGCGGTTGGCGCTGGTGCTCAGGGTGTAGGTAGTGGTCTCCACATTGTAAGGAGCGTTGTCGGTGTAGAGGTAGCTCATGGCGTTGAAGCCAGCGCCAGTGTATTGCCACTGGATCGAGCTGGTCCAGTCACCGCAGTTGCGCTGGACAAGGATCATCACGTTGCTCGTGCCGTCCCAAGCGAAGTTTTCTTCGTTGAAGGTGAACTCGGTCCAGCCGATGGGTGAGTTGGCCGGCAGGCTGCCCGTGTAGACCTTGGTCATGCCAGTGGCAAGAGGCGAGGTGGTAGGAGCCGTGGTGTTGTCAACGTTAGCCATCCAGATGGTGATGCCGGTTTGGGCTTCGGTGATGCTGTTGGTAGCATACCAGCTCAAGCTCGTCATCGGGGCGCTGGTCACACCAGCCGCGGTCAGTTCGTCGGCGGTGTAGAGAGCGGTGGCGATGCTGTAGTTGTACAAGCTGTAGAACGGGAAGTAACCAGTGGTGCTGGTGCCTTCACCAATCTGCACCTCGAAGGGGCCAGAAGAAGCGCTGAAGGGGCTGGTCCAGTAGACGTGGACGAGGGTGTCGCCTTCAACACCAGGAACGTAGACGGTCTCGGCGCAAACCATGCCAGGCATGTTGAACTCTTCGTCCATCATGAAGTTCATGTCATCGTGATGTGCCTCATGAGCCACCGTGAAGGTAGGACCATTCTGATAAGGAGTGGCATCCTGGTAGCCGGGGCAGGTAGCGACGGCAACGGTGTATTCACCCACGTAGACTTGCATCTCGTAGTAGCCATGTTCATTGGTCGTGGCTTCGTAGGTGTGCGAATCGCCGAATTCATCGGTACCAGTGACAGTGACAGTGACACCCGGGATCGGGGTAGTATGGTCTTGTTCGAACACATAACCGTTGATGCCGTTGGTGGCGCTGTAGCCACTCACCTTCACCTGGGCGATGTTGGAAGGAGCGGATTCGCCTTCGTCATAGAGGGCGGTCACATAGAAGTTATAACCGGCCATGTTGTATTCCAGCTCAGTGGCGGGAACAACATAGGTGCAGTTGAGGCTCGGGTCGGTAGTTTCGGCCGTGCTGTAAATAACTTCACCATCCTTGTAGATGTTGTAACGACGATAGGTACGGTCTTGGATGCCCATCCAGGTCAGCGTGGTGGTTTCACCTTCGAACAGCTGCTCGGGGTTAGCCTGCAGGTTCTGCGGGATGTTGAGGTGCGTGGTGAAGCCGAACACATTACCGATGGTGGTGCAGCCGCCATTCTCTTCGCCGCCGTTGGTGCGCTGTTCAACACGCCAGAAGTAGTTGGTGTTGTTCCACAGCGGAGGCAGGGCATAAGAGGTAGCGAGCTGGTTGGTCCATTCGGTGATGATGGTTGACGGGTGATGGTCGTTGTCTTCAGGCCAGTAGGTGCTGCTGAACACAAGACGATACTCGGTGCAGTTCGGATCGAGAGCCCATTGCAGGACAACGCCGGTAGGAGCGATACCTTCAGCATTGTCGAGAGGATACACGGCGAGAGCCGGAGCCGGGCAAGGCAGGTCGGTGACGTTGATTTCGACTTCAAAGTCTTCATCCGTCGAAGAGGCGACCAGGTAGTAGGTGCCAGGCAGCACGTTCAAGTTCTCGATGATCGGGCCAGCGCTGAAGTCAGCAAACTCCGTGGGAGCATCGGGATCGACCGGAGTCGGAGGCGTAGGAGTCGAGCTAGCAGCGTTGACAGTAACGTCGTCAATAAACAGCTCATAATTGTCATAATCTTCATGGTGGAAAGCAATCCACACCTCTTGGCCAGCATATGCGCTCAAATCGACGTTCACATTACGCCAGTTGAAATAACGGTTGTTTAAATGACGAACTTCAGCCCTATCAGGATTGCTTCTCATGTTGACATTCCATACCGAAACAAAGTCATTGGCGGTAGGATTGTTGACTGTGGCAACGCAAACCTCAAAGTAATCGGGATAGCTGTCATTGGCATAGTCGAAGTAGAAGTCCACGCTCGAACCAGCTCCAATGTTATACTTCTGAGGCGAAACGAGGTAGTTGTCGGCATCATAGGCAGCATAGGTGCAGTCGGTGTAAGACTGGGAAACAGCGAAGCCATCGGTACCGTCGTTACCCCATCCCGTATAGTCATAGCAGGAGTAAGTCTCGCTCAGAGAGCTGTGGAACCAGCCGTTTCCATCAGCATCGTTGTCGATGGAGGTCCAGCCTTGCATACCGCCTTCGAAGCCATAGGCAAACGCATCGCGGTCGCTACGGCCACCGTTGCTCTTCATCTTGATGTTAGCACGGAGGGTCGAAGACGTATACATTGAATAGGTCAGGCTCGTGGCACTGTAGGCATCGTTGTCGCTATAGGCGTAGGTCTGACCAAGGAAGCCCGGGTTGGTGCAACGCCAGCTGATGGAGCCTTGCCATGCGTTACGGTTGCGTTGGCAAACAATCAGCACATTGCTGTGACCGTCCCAAGCAAAAGTGCCTTGGTTGAACACGAACTCGTTCCAGCCTTCAGTGGCAACAGGATAGGCGCCGTCGTAGACGAGTGTCATGCCAGCGGTGGTGTGCGAGGTAGTCGTCAGAGCGGCATCGCTCACATTGGCCATCCAGATCTTGATGTCAGTCTGGTCTTGGGTGCTGGAAGTCGAAACCACATCCCAGCTCAAGCTCGTCATCGGGGCAGTGGTCACGCCAGCGCCTTGCAGTTCGGCGGCGAGGAAGAGGTTTTCAGCCAGTGAATATTTCCACAGGGTGTGGTAGGGGAAGTAGGTAGAAGTAGAGGATGAGGTAACATCGCCAAGGATGGCTTCGAAGCCGCCGCCAGTAGGCGTGGTGCCGCTACCACCGTCCATAGGACGCTCTTCGTAGTAGTTGTCAGCCATCGGGCCACCCTGGCCACCGAAGCCGGCAGCATAGAGGGCCACCTTACCGTTCTCGTAGCCTTCGACCACGCGAGCGTTGAGGCTCATGGCTCTGTCGACCGTGAACTTCATCACAGCGTCGTAGCCATCAGGAATACCTTCTCCTTCGTTCTCTTGGTTTTCGAAGTCAGGCATGTCGTAGTTGGGGTGCAACTCAAATTGGCCTTGAGGACCATCCCACAGGGTCGACATGTACTCTCTCCACTGCGTGCCTTGAGTCAAGTTGCCGAGGTTGTAGGCCTTCTCCCAAACATCGGGGCAGTAGGGCTGATAAGGCTCAGCGACGATCTCATAGAGGTGCGTGCTGCGCTCGTCGGTGGTGACGCAGAGTTGGCTGTTGAAGGCCTCGGTGTCGTTCCAGGAATCGAGGGTGTTGACGTAGAGGTCAACGCCAGGACGGCCGTTGTTGGCCAAAACGAAAGGATACTCGGTACCTTCAGCCATGGTGAAGTAACCATTGCTGTGGAGGAAGTCGATCAACACCACATTAACGGAGGCAGCGCCATCGTTGTAGAGGTTGAAGTGATAGGGTTCCATCCAAGCGCCGTTGGGGCGGACGATGTGGAGCTCGTCAATCAGTTCCTCTTGGTCTTCGATAGCGCCAGCGCCATCAAAGTAAGCCAGGGTGTGGATACCAGGCTCGTAGACGGGCTCGTCGCCGCCGCCGCCGCCCTGAGGCACGAAGGTCATTTGCGTGTTGGGGCGGTTCGTCGTAGTGCTCATGCTGTAGGTCTCAGAAGCGGCATTGTAACCAGTGCCGTCACGATAGACATAGCTGCTAGCGTCGAAGCTAGCGGTGTGGCAAGCCCACTGGATACTGCTACCCCAGTCGCCGTTGTTCATCTGGACCATGACGAGGATGTTGCTCGTGCCGTCCCAGACGAAGTTGCCGCCAAGGGTAAACACGTTCCAGCCAACCACTTCCTGGAAGTTGCCAGAGTAGACCTCGGTCATACCCGAACCAAGGGGAGAGGTCGTGGGAGCAGCCGTGCTGGTCACATTGGCAGCCCAGATGGTGATGCCTTGGATGTTGTAAGCGTAAGTGCTCTCGCTGTACCAACCGATGTTGGTCATCTGGCCAGCAACGGCACCGGCGGCGTTCAGTTCGGCTGCGGTGAAGAGTTGCGTGCTGAGCGAGTTGTCATAGAGATAGTACATCGGCACATAACCCGTGGTGCTGGTGCCATCACCAACTTGCACGGTGACAGGGTCGCCACCTTCGCCACCACCAGGGGTGATGTCGATTTGGATGTTGGGGCGGACGTTCTGCACAGACATGTTGCCGGTGTAAGAACCCATGTTGTACGGGTCGGGGTTCACGCTGTCGCTGTGCCCTGTAATCAGCATTCCAGTGGCACTGGTGCAGTAGAAGTAACGAGTGTTGTAGCCCGAGGTGTACTCGTGCATACCAATCATCAGGTTACTTGTGCCGTCGTAAGCGAACGGGGTGTCAAGCGTGATGATCGTCCAACCGTTATGGAAGGTGACCGATCCGCTGAACACCATGTCGGAAGCCGTGACCGACTCCCAGTCGTTGCTGTCCGAGAAGTTGCTTCTCGAGACGTTCTTCATGAAGATGTCAACCGAATTGGTTTGCGATTCGGCGCTCATCATGTTGAAACTGATGGCATTGATGGTGCCAGCAGTTCCGATTTCGTCGGCAGTGAAGACCTGCTCAACGAAGGAGTAGCCCCACAGGGAGTTGTAAGGGCCATAGTACGTGTTACTCTGGCCTTCTCCAATGGTAACTACATCCGCCTTCGCCACGCCCATGAAGGCGAGGAGAAGGGTCATCATCAAAGAAAATACTTTCTTTTTCATAATGATTTGAATTTAGTTAATAATTAAGTGAATTGATTGAATTGATTGATTTTGAATTGTTTTCGTTGACTATAAATGCGAATTGCCTCGTCCCAATAGGCACGATGGCGGCTAATTTCCTAAGCATGAAAATTGCATTCGAATGCATAGCAAACGCGTTTGTTTTGTTGTCTAGACACCTATAAGACTAACAACTTCGATTTTACCCTTAGTCAAAAATGCGATTTTTTTCATTTTTTTGAAAAAAAATTCCCCTACGGGGAATAGTGCCCCCTAAAAATGGTTTTTTGGGGGAAATTGGAAAAATTTTCGCAAAAAAGTTTGGCGTATTGAAAAAAGTTGTATTTTTGCAGCCGCAAACGAAAGCAAGAGGGGCATTAGCTCAGTTGGCTAGAGCGCTTGCATGGCATGCAAGAGGTCATCGGTTCGACTCCGTTATGCTCCACAAACGAAAAAAAGACGCGAACCTCGCGTCTTTTTTCGTTTATTCCCCTTTCAGCTCTTGTATCGCTCGCTGCAGCACCTCGTCCATAGGCGCATAAATGGGATAAAAACCAGCGTCGTCGAAGAGATTTCGGGCGATGTAAGCCTTCAGCAGGATGTCGGCCTCACGACGCGCCACAAGTTGCTGTTCCTCAGTGCCTTTTATACCCTTCTCCCCTGCCCTTTTCACCAGCTCGTCGAACATGGCATCGGTGACCTTGAAGCCTTGGTCGAAGGCCTCGACGGTCTTGTAATGCTGCAACTGTGAGCGGTGCTTGTCGGTGTACTCGAAAGCGTATTGGTAGAGCAAACCCTTATTGACGATACGGTTGAAGTAGTATTCCGTGCTGTCGTCAACAAGCGGCACATAGATGTCGGGCATGATGCCACCACCGCCGTAGACGGTCTTCCCTTTCGGCGTGGTAAACTTCAGTGAGTCAGCGAAATGTATACTATCGGGATGGAACAGTTCTCCGTTCTCATAGCGGTCGTAGGACTCGAGAAGATATTCCTCTTTGTTGCCGCTATAGGGCTTCTGGATACAACGGCCCGTGGGGGTGTAGTAACGCGCCACGGTGAGGCGGATGGCCGATTCGTCGGAGAGCATGATTTGCTCTTGCACCAGCCCCTTGCCGAAGGAGCGGCGGCCGATGATGGTGCCACGGTCGTTGTCCTGCAAGGCGCCAGCCACGATTTCGCTGGCACTGGCCGATTCGCCGTCGATGAGCACCACCACGGGCATGTCTTCCAACATACCACGACGGCGTGCATTCATGTACTGCCTCGGGCGGTTGCGGCCTTCGGTGTAGACGATGAGGCTGCCCTTGGGCAGGAACTCGTCGGCGATGTCGACAGCGGCGGCGAGGTAGCCGCCCGTGTTGCCACGAAGATCGAAGATGAGCTGCTGCATGCCCTGTTCCCTGAGGTCGGCGATGCCTTTCTTGAACTCCTTGACGGTGGTGGCCGAGAACTTACTGAGCTTGAGGTAGCCGATGGCATCGTCGAGCATATAGGCGATGTCGACGCTATAGGTCGGGATGGCATCGCGGGTGATGGTGTAGTCGAGGAGGCCGTCCACGCCACGGCGCAGCACCTGCACCTTGACTTTGGTGCCTTTCGGTCCTTTCAGCTTACGCATCACGTCCTCGTTCTTCAGGTTCTTACTCGCCACGAGGGTGTCGTCCACATAGATGATGCGGTCACCAGCAAGAATACCCACCTTCTCGGAGGGTCCACCCTTGATGACACTGACGATAGCGATGGTGTCGTTTTCGAGCCGGAACTGCACGCCGATGCCGTCGAAGCTGCCCAAAAGCGGGTCGTTCACCTCGTTGAATTCGTCCAATGAAATGTAGGCGCTGTGCGGGTCGAGCTCTTCCATCATGGCGGCGATGGCTTCGTCTTGCAGTTTGTGGGTGTCGGGTGTCTCGACATAGTCGTTGCCGACATACCACATCACCTCGTCGAACTTACTGCCGCCTTCGACGTTGACCTTACGCTGGTTGGCGCCTTTATTCATGTAAAGACCCATCAGGATGCCCGACAATAGCAGAATTATAGTCCAAAAGAGCCGAGGTCTACTGTCCATGCTAATTGAATTTATGAATGCGGAATTATGAATTAGGAATGCGGTATTCCGCATTCCGCATTAAATCACAGCACTAGATAGTTCAAGGTTCCTATCGACTTTGCGGAACAGGCCTTGCAAGACTGTGCCTGGACCCACTTCGATAACGGAGCGCACGCCTGTGGCCAGGATGTTGTTCATGGTCTGTGTCCACAACACGGGAGAGGTCAGCTGGGCGATGAGGTTTTTCTTGATGATCTCAGGGTCGTTGACCGACTGGCCGGTGACGTTCTGGTAAATCGGGCATATCCCTTGGTTGAAGGTCGTGGCCTTGATGGCTTCGGCGAGTTCGACGCGGGCAGGCTCCATCAGCGGGCTGTGAAATGCGCCACCCACGTTAAGCTGCAACACGCGCTTGGCACCAGCCTCCTTCAGCTTCTCGGAAGCGGCGGTCACGCCTTCCTGTGATCCGGAGATAACCAACTGGCCGGGGCTGTTGTAGTTGGCGGGCACCACCACGGCATCCTTCACTGATGCGCACACCTTCTCGACGGCAGCGTCTTCCATTCCTATAACGGCGGCCATCGTGCCGGGCTGAGCCTCGCAGGCCTTCTGCATGGCTTTGGCGCGCTTGCTCACGAGACGCAAACCGTCTTCAAAACCAAGTACTTTGTTGGCGACCAAAGCCGAGAACTCACCCAAGGAGTGCCCCGCCACCATAGTGGGGTCGAAGTCCTCAAGTAAGGAAGCCAAGATGACGGAGTGCAGGAAGATGGCCGGTTGCGTCACTTTGGTCTGGCGCAAATCCTCATCTGTGCCTTCAAACATGACATCCGTAATCTTGAACTTCAGGATGCTGTTGGCTTTCTTGAACATGCTCTTGGCTTGCGAGAAATTGTCGTACAAGTCCTTGCCCATCCCTACAAACTGGGCGCCTTGGCCCGGAAAAACGTATGCTTTAATCATAGTTAGAAACTAGTGTAAATTACTACCAATTAGTTGGAAAAACTCCTCTCGGGTCGACTCTCGCTCGAAGGCACCGATGAAGTCGCTGGTGGTGGTCACCGCATCTTGTTTCTGCACGCCGCGCATCGACATGCAAAGGTGTTTGGCTTCGATGACGACAGCCACACCCAAAGGATGCAGAGCCTCGTTGATGGCGTCCTTAATCTGGGTGGTCAGACGTTCCTGAACCTGGAGACGGCGCGAGTAGGCCTCCACCACACGGGCGATCTTACTCAGCCCTGTGATGTAGCCATTGGGAATGTAACCCACATGCGCTTTCCCGATGAAGGGGATGAGGTGATGTTCGCACAACGAATACACCTCTATATCCTTGACAATCACCATCTGGCGGTAGTCTTCCTTGAACTTCGCCGATAGCAGGATTTCCATCGGGTCCTGCTCATACCCTTGCGTGAGGAACTGCATCGACCTGGCCACGCGCAAAGGCGTCTTCAGAAGGCCCTCACGTTGCGGGTCTTCACCCAGAAGCTCCAAAATGGCGGTATAGTGTTCCTGAAGTTTGGCCAGCCTTTCGGGGTCGTATTGCTCGATGGCCTCGTAACCGAAACGCTTCCTAAGCTTTTCGTCCATCATCAACCGATTTTTTGCTTGGGCATCGCCACCGTCGACTGTTGACCCATGCTGCACTTGCCCGTGAACTGGGCGCCCACTTCGATGAGCAGCTGCTTCGTGTTGAGGTCGACTTCGACCTTGGAGGTGGCCTTCAAGGCGGTCAGTTCTTCAGTGTTGATGGTGCCTTTCACCACACCCGAAACCTCGGCCTGCTTGCAGGTGAGGTCGCCTTCCATGACGCCGGTTTGGCCAATCATGACCTTGCCGTTCGATTTCAGCGAGCCGATGAGGTGACCGTCGATGCGGATATCGCCATTCGATTCAATGTCGCCCTTGATGGTAGTGCCAGTGCCAATGAGGTTGCGCACTTGTGATTCCATTATTGCCATAGTTTTATTGTTTATTGGATTCGTAGAATTGTATGTATTCGTTCAAGTCTTTGGACTGATAATAGACAGGATAGTTCTTGACAGAGATAGGCGTGATGGTGTAGAGTCCCTTGTCGATGCCGCCAAACACATAGTCGGTGAGGAACATCGAGGTGATATAGTCGGCAGCTTGCCTTTCGTTGTCGAAGTTGCCAATGGTCACGAGGGTATGCGCATCGTCGAGGATGACACTGTTTATATTGAAGGTACGCGTGCGGTGTTCCTTCTTGTTGAAGTCGCTGATACGCACTTTCAGCGGGTCGACGCGCATCTGGACAGAGTTACACACAATCATCACAAAATGCTGGCTGTTAGGCTCGTAGACGTATGGTGACTCCTTCTTGATGACGGGTTCCTCGCCTGCTTCCTTGTTGTCGATTTCGGTGAGGACCATGCCCAAATGATATTCCTCGTTGACCTCTTCCAATACGCGGCGGGCGTATGACGCGACGCCGCTGCTGGGATAGTTACGCACCAAAGCGTAAAGTTCATAGGCCATCGAGTCGATGGAGACAAGACGGCCTTCAGCGACGGCATGGAGGAAGGCGAAACGAGGCATGAACGCCGTGTCGGATTCATATAACTCCATGGCACGCTCGGTGTTCATCTTCACGCGATAGTACTGCCCCTGCTCGAAGGCATCGTAGGTCTTCGTGTAAAAGTCGGAAGCCTCGCGCTCCTGGGCTTGCATCTTCTCGAAATAATCCGGGTCGTTGATGAATTCGGCGTAACTCGAAGTGGGATATTTGTCGAAAATCTTTCCTTTATAATATAACGATTGCTCTTCGTGTCCGAGGTCTTTGTGCATCTTATACAAGGCATACCATGACGGCAACTCCATATCGATGCCTGGATAGCGCGTGACGAGTTTCTCATACGATTCGATGGAACGTGGCAGGTCGGAGAGGCGGTCCATATACAGGAAGCCCAGATGATAGAGGCCGTCGGCAATGAGTGAGTCGGCCACAGCCTTCTGCTCGTCGGTGAAGGGCAGGTCTTGCAGGTAATAGCCACGGTCGTGGTTGGTATAGTTGGCCGCCAACGAGTCGCCACCGGCACCACCCGTCGTCTGTGTCTCGAAATCGTTGTCGTCGTTGAAGGCGTTGAGGAGGCTGCGTTTGTCGCTGATGAACCAGTTGTCCTCGTTCTTACGCATGCCCCATTTGCGCGTAAATTCCGTCATGCCCTTCGACACGGTGGCTTGGTTGTAGAAATACCATGTGGCGGTACTCTGTTGGCCTTGTGAGCTTTCATCGATTCTCGACTGAGTCGTGGTAGAGCCCATCAACGCCAGCTGTTCTTCATACTCCTGACGTTCCCGTTCGAGGCGTTCCTCCTCGAGGACTCTCCTGATGATGCCGTCAATCAGTTTATTACGCGACACCGAGTCCATAGCGGCCACACGCAGCAAGCTATCCTGATCATGGACGGTGCTGGCATACATCACCAGCTCGTTGAGGGTCTTCGAGATGTTCATAATGCTGTCGTAGCCTACATAATCACGATCCATGCTGGTGACGGCGGTGTCGTAGTAGGCCTGCGCCAGCTCATAGTTGTTTCGCTCGAAAAACATGGATGCCACCTTGAGCGACGACATGGCCCTCTGGATTTGGTTATCCTTGAAGGCCGCCACCGATTCCCTGAGGTAGCCTATGGCTTTGTCTTCATCGCCTTCGCGCAGCGCCAACTCGGCCATGGCATAGTAGATGCGGTCGAGGAAGTCCTCGTTTTTCTTGTCGCGGAGCATCTTGTTCAGCATCTTATAGAGATCAGCGGCATTGTCGGCAGTGCCCATCTTGGCCATGTTCATCTTCGACTCGAAGACCATCTCGTATTCGGGGTTGCGTTTGACGACCTTCTTGAACTGTGCCGTGGCGCGTTCCGAGTCGCCCTGGTGCATGTAGATCTGTCCCATGATAAACATGGCGCGGGTGCGCAGGTCGCGGTCTTTATTAAACACCAAGCCGCTCTTCAGGTAGGTGATAGCGTTGTTATAGTCCTTGGTGGCAATGTAATAGTCGGCGATGGTGAAGTCTATGTTGCGCGTCAGTTCCTTGGGCTGCTTGCGCACGCCAGCCGACTTGGCCAGTAGTTGCTCGATCATGGCTACTGCCTTGGGATAATCCTCGGTTTGGATGTAAGTCTTGACGAGCCACATATTAGCCACGAGTGTGATGTTGTTGTAGGCATATTCGGTGGCCACAAAATCGAAGGTACGTCTGGCCGGGATGTAGTCGTGCTTATAGAAATGCGCCTTACCCATCACCAAATAGGCGTCGTCGATATATCTCACACGCTCGCGGCTGCCGAACTTCATGGAGTGTCGCTGCACGCAGATGGCGGTCTTCTCGAGGGCGCGGTCCATGGTGGCGTTCATTGCCATGCCGTTCTGCTGGGTGCCGTAGTTGTAGACGCGCAGCACCTTGCTATAGTCATCCTTCACTATGTTACGGAGTTGCTTCTCGCCGTCCTTGACGGCCAATTCTCCATTGAAATAGATGTTGTAATGGCTGGTGAGGTTATGGTACATGCGGCGGGTTAGCGTGTTTTTCTTCGTGGAGCAGCCGCTCAACAGCAGCAGTCCAATGACACAGCCTATCGCCACAAATATGTTGGTTTTTCTTTGCACTTCGTTGTCGTTTTAAAGCAATAACTCCAATTTGGTTGGATTATTTCAATGGAGATTCACAAAAGTCATTCGCGGGTGTCATACCATTTTCTGGCTTCTTCCAGCATTTGGGCATCCGTCGGATTTTCCAATGCCGTGCGCATCACGATGGCGATGCTGTCGTTGGTCGACTTGAACTCAGTGAGGAGCAACTGGTCGAAATCGGCCTGACGGTGGCTCTCGATGCCCGACTTTTGGCTTTCGATGGCTTGCATGGCTTTGGCCTTGTATTCATCCATGGCCAGGTATTGAGCCATGCTCTCGACGAGTCTGAGGCTGTCTTCCGACCAGTCGACGGTGATAGGCTCCTCCAGCGATTTCAGCGCATACTTCTCGCATAGCTGGGGCATCTCGCTTTTCATCTTATCCACCTGACGGGTGAACTCAACGGCCAGACGCTCAGCGCGTTCCTTCTCCACGTTGGCTTTGATTTTGGGGACATAGATGACCGCCAAGATGGCCAAGATGGCCGCCAGTGCCACAAAGATGCCGAGTTTCACGAAGCTATGGCCTTTGGAGATGGCCGAACGCACATCGGAGATGCTGTCGAAACGTTGTTCACGCGAGAACTGGGTGCAGTGGGTGGCGATGGCACCAAACTGTTTGGAGATGTTACGCTCGCCGATGAACTCCATGATTTTGCCCAGGGAATAGATGTCGGAGCGTGGGTCTATCTCCTCGCCCTTGATGATTTCAGGGGCGACAAACTCCATCTCCTTGATGAGGAGTTCGCGGTCTGCGTCCTGCTTGGTCTCAGGCACGCCGATGTCGATGAGACGGGCACGGAAGTCGTTGGCCGTCACCATGATGTTTTCGGGGCTGAGGTTACAGTGTACCACGCCGTTGCGATGCATATAGTACAAGCCGTCGCACACCTCGGCTAGGATGTTCTTCACCTGCTTCTCGGAGAGGGTGCCCACACGCACATGCTCAGCCAGCGACTTGCCCTCGACGTATTCGAAGATGATACAGTCGCCCAAACCTTCTATCTGGACGAAATCCAAGGCCTTGCGGATATATTTGTTTTCGAGGAAGGAGGTGGTTTCGTACTCTTGTTTCAGCGATTCCCTGCAAGCGAAATCCTTGGCATACTCTTCCTTCAAAGTCTTGACAATGACTTTCTTACCGTTGTAATTCGCAGTAAAGACGCGGCTGTTGCCATAGCGTGAGGTATGGATCAGACGGAGGTCAGTGTAGTCAGTTGAATAGTTATTCTCTGCCATTCTTATTTATTAATATTTGGGCGCAAAGATAACGCTTTTTTCCGTACCTACGGCAAAAAGTGGTCAAATTCGACTTCTTTAAAACCCGATTACCTTGTAAAAACACGGATTTCAAGAGATTTAAAAACATACAAAAAATAATTTCGTGACATTTTGGCAGAATTTCGTATTTTTGCCGCTCATTAAATTTTACGAAAATGAAGATTTCTTATAACTGGTTGAAACAATATGTCAACTGCGATTATCCGGCCGAGAAGGTCAGCGAGCTGTTGACTTCGACTGGCCTTGAAGTGGAAGACCTCGAGCGTTTCGAGTCGGTGAAAGGCGCCTTAAAAGGCGTCGTCGTGGGCAAGGTGCTCACTTGCATTGACCACCCCAACTCCGACCACCTGCACATCACCACCGTTGACGTTGGCGGTGAAGAGCCCCTGCACATCGTGTGCGGCGCACCCAACGTGGCGGCAGGCCAGAAGGTGCTCGTGGCCACCATCAACACCGAACTCTGGATGGGCGACGAACATATCACCATCAAGAAAGGTAAGATCCGTGGCGAGGTCTCGGAAGGCATGATTTGTGCCGAAGACGAGTTGCAACTCGGCACCTCGCACGACGGCATCATGGTGCTGCCCGACGACTACGAAGTGGGCAAGCCCGCCTCATTCTATTTTCCTGTGGAAGAGGACTATACGATTGAAATCGGCCTCACTGCCAACCGTAGCGATGCCACCTCGCACATCGGCTCTGCCCGCGACCTCGTGGCCGCCCTCAACCAGCGCGAGAACACCACGAAATACCACCTCATCCGTCCCTCGGTGGACGACTTCAAGGTGGAGAACCACAACCTCGACATCGACGTCGTGGTGGAAGACACCCAGGCTTGCCCGCGCTACTCTGGCGTGACGGTCACCGGCGTGAAAGTCGGCGAGTCACCGGCATGGCTCAAGAACCGCCTCGCCGCCGTCGGCATCCGCAGCATCAACAATATCGTCGACATCACCAACTTCGTGCTGATGGAAGTCGGCCAGCCCATGCACGCTTTTGACGCCGACAAAATCACGGGCAACAAAGTCGTGGTGAAATGCCTGCCCGAGGGCACGCCTTTCGTCACACTTGACGGCATGGAGCGTAAGCTGAACAGCCGTAACCTGATGATTTGCAACGCCGAAGAGCCCATGTGCATCGCCGGCGTGTTTGGCGGACAGAAGTCGGGCGTGACCATGGAGACCACCAACGTCTTCCTCGAAAGTGCCTACTTCAACCCCACCAGCATCCGCAAGACCTCCAAGTTCCACGGTCTGCAGACCGACGCCTCGTTCCGCTATGAGCGCGGCGCCGACCCCAACATCACCCTCTTCGCCCTGAAACGTGCCGCCTTATTAATTAAGGAGTTGGCTGGAGGAACGATTTCTTCCGAAATCAAGGACGTGAAAAACGGCGACTTCTCCCCTGCCCGTGTGGACCTGAAGTTCGACTACCTGAACAAAATGGCTGGTAAGGTCATCGACCCGACCCAAGCCGTCAACATACTGAAGAGCCTTGAATGCCAAGTCGTTGAGCAAGACGACAAGCATGTGGTCGTCGACGTGCACACCAGCAAGGTCGACGTGACCCGTCCCGCCGACGTGGTGGAAGAAGTGCTGCGCATTTACGGTTACGACAACATCGAGATCCCGAGCCGCATCCACGCCTCCATCAGCCGCGCCGTCAAACCCGACGCCGACAAGATGCAGCAGAAGATCAGCGACATGCTCGTCGCCAACGGCTTCTACGAAATCATGAACAACTCGCTCACCAAGGCCGCCTACAGCGAGGCCTTCCCCGCCTTCGACCCGGCCCAAAACGTGAAGATTCTCAACCCGCTCAGCAGCGACCTCAACGTGATGCGTCAGACCCTGATGTGGGGTGGCTTGGAGAGCATCGCCTTCAACCAAAACCGCAAGGTCAGCGACATGAAGTTCTTCGAGTTCGGCAATGTCTATTTCTTTGACGCAAATAAAGTTGGCGACGAGACCAAGCCGCTCAAGCCCTATAACGAACACACCTGCCTCGACCTCTTCCTCACCGGCAACAAGCAAGCCGAGTTGTGGAACGCCCCGACCCAGGCCCTCGACTACTTCGACCTGAAGGAATACGTCATGGGCGTGCTCAACCACTTCAAGTTCGACTTCAACGCCTTGGAAGCCAAGGAAGGCAACCTGCCGCATTTCGACTATGCCACCACCTATTGCGTTGACGGCAAGGAGATTGTGACCCTCGGCAAGCTCAGCAAGAAGACCTTGAAGCACTTCGACCTGAAGAAAGACGTCTACTACGCCACCTTCAACTGGACAGTGATGATGCAATGCCTGGCCAAAGCCAAGGAAGTGCATTTCGAACCGCTGTCGAAGTTCCCCGCCGTGCGCCGTGACCTCGCCATGATCTTCGACAAGAACGTCACCTTTGACGAGGTGAAGAAAGTCGCCATGAGCGCCGAGAACAAGATCCTGCAGTCGATGAGCCTCTTCGACGTCTACGAAGGCGAGAAGATCCCGGAAGGCAAGAAACAGTATGCCATGAGCTTCGTGCTGATGTCGCCCACCACCACCCTCACCGACAAAGTCATCGAGAAGACCATGGGTAAGATTCAAAACGCGATGGAACAACAACTTGGAGCAGTTCTGAGATAGTATTTAGTTAGGAGTGAGGAGTTAGGAGTATGGATGTACAGGCAATAAAGAGGACTTTCGGCATCATCGGCAACGACCCGGAGTTGGACCGCGCCATCGGCATCGCGGCACAGGTGGCCGCCACCGACCTCACCGTGCTCATCACGGGTGAGAGCGGCACAGGTAAGGACGTGTTTCCGAAGATCATACACCAAAACAGTGCCCGCAAGCACGGGCAATTCTTTGCCGTGAACTGCGGCGCCATCCCTGAGGGCACCATCGACTCGGAACTGTTTGGTCACGAGAAAGGCGCCTTCACCGGAGCCATTGGCGAGCGTAAAGGATACTTCGAAATTGCAGACAAAGGCACCTTGTTCTTGGACGAGGTCGGCGAGTTGCCCCTCCCCACCCAGGCAAGGCTGTTGCGCGTCTTGGAAAACGGCGAGTTCATCCGTGTGGGCGGCAACAAAGTGATGAAGACCGACGTCAGAATCGTGGCCGCCACCAACGTCGACCTGCCTTTGGCCATCGAGAAAGGACGTTTCCGCGAGGACTTATATTATAGGTTAAACACCATCCCGATTCACGTTCCCGCCTTGCGCGAGAGGAAGGGCGACATCCCGTTGTTATTCCGCAAGTTCGCCACCGACTTCGCCGAGCGCAACCACATCCCGCCCATCACGCTGACGCCTGAGGCGATGAAGATGATGGAAAACTACCGTTGGGACGGCAACGTGCGCCAACTCAAGAACGTCACCGAGCAAATCTCCATCATGGAGACCGAGCGCAACATCATGGCGGAGACCTTGGCGAAATACCTGCCCGTCAGGGTGCAGAGCAACCTACCTGTATTATTACCGCGCGAGGACACACCCGACGGCATGTCGGAACGCGACCTGCTCTACCGTGTGCTCTTCGATATGAAGAAAGACATTGCCGAGTTGCGCGCCCAAGTCAACAACATGAGCGCCGGCCGTCCCGTGGAGCAAAACTACGTGCAGAGCAACCCCGTCACGCAAATCGGCGACACCGTGGTGACCCGCGTCAACCAAAGCGAGCCTGAAGTGTCCGAGCCCGAGTTCACCGAGTTTGTCCCGGCCGAGGAGACGCATTACACGACTTCTTCTATGCCTGAGACCTTATCCCTCGAACATCACGAGAAAGAAATGATTATCAAGGCATTGGAAGCACACCGCGGCAAGCGCAAGGACGCCGCCAAGGCTTTGGGTATCAGCGAGCGCACCTTGTATAGAAAAATCAACGAATACGGCATAGACCTATGAACATCAGGGCGAAGATAGCGGTTCTTGTGATGGCTTTGGCCTTTGTGTGCCACGGCTGCGGCGTCTATTCCTTCTCGGGAGCGTCGATACCAGCCGAGGCCAAGACCGTGTCGGTGGACTACTTCCCCAACCACGCCCAACTCGTCAACCCGCTGCTGAGCGACAACCTCACCAACGCCCTGCGCGACAGGATGAACAGCCAAACCACGCTGTATCTGGTGGAATCGGGCGGCGACCTCGCCTTTGAAGGCGAAATCGTGGACTACACCACCACCCCCACGGCCATCACGGCAGGACAAACCGCCGCCATGAACCGCCTGACTATCAAGGTCAAAGTGCGCTTCACCAACCGTATCGACGACACCAAAGACTTTGAGCAGACCTTCTCGCGCTACGAAGACTACCCCAGCGACCAGGAGCTGAACTCGGTGCAGGAGACATTGACGGCAACGATAGTAGACCAACTCGTGGAGGACATATTTAATAAGGCATTAGTGAACTGGTAATTCAAACAATTGATAATTGAGAATTGACAATTGAGAATTGAGAATTGAGAATTGATTGATGGACGGCAAGGAAATCATAGGATACATGACGCGGCCGGAGCTGCTGAAAGGCGAGGCCGTTCAGGACATGGAGCAACTCGTGGCGGAGTATCCCTATTTCGCCATCGGGCAGGCTTTACTGACCATAGCCTATCAAAATGCCGACAACTACAAATACCCTGGTCAGCTGAAGCGCACGGCGGCCATCATGCCCAACCGCGACAAGTTGCGGCTGTTCACTTTGATTGCCAAACATCGTTTCGAGAGCGAGCCTGAGATCCCCGTCCTGCCCGACGAGGCGGCGCCTACCGACAATGTCTTCTCCAACATTGAACCCATCGAGACCAAGGAAGAGCAAAACACAGGCATCATCCGCGAAAAGGTGTTCATCATCCCCGAAATCGACCTCAGTGGCAGCCGCGAAGAGCTCTCCGCCGAGATGGCCTTGCTCGACGAAAAGCGCAAGTCGCTCGATGAGCTGAAAGCCATCATCGCCAACCGCCTGAAAGAGATTGAAGAAGAGAAGCAAAAGAAAGAGGCCGAGCAGGAACCACCCAAGAAGCTGTCACGTAAAGAGTTGATAGACAAGTTTATACTTGAGAACCCAAGCATCTCCAGACCCAAGGCCGAGTTCTACAATCCCATCTCGGTGGCGCAAAACAGCATCATCGACCAGGAGAATATTGTCAGCGAAACTTTGGCGAAAATATACGAAAAACAAGGGTATATCGACAAGGCAATTTCAATTTATGAAAAATTAGGCTTGAAATATCCAGAAAAAAGTCGTTATTTTGCAGCCCAAATTGAACGCTTGAGAGAAAGCAAAGAAAGTTAAACAATTAAATACCTCAAAAATGTACACATTAGTAGTAATTTTAATCCTGATTGTCAGCGTGTTATTAGGATTGATCGTTCTGGTTCAGAACTCAAAAGGTGGCGGTTTGGTCTCCAATTTCGGAGGTGCCAACCAGATGATGGGCGTTCGTCAGACGACCGATTTCCTTGAAAAAGCCACTTGGACTTTGGCTGGCGTGCTCGTTGTGCTCTGCCTGATTTCGAGCATCACCCTGCCCAAAGGCAACAAAGAAGGCACTCCGAAGAGCGAAGTCAGTACGCAGATCGAGAACGTGTTGCCCAGCGCTCCCGCCACGGAAGCTCCTGCCGCAACGATGGAGACGCCTGAAGAGGCTCCCGCTGAATAATAAGGACGTTCAAAACAATGAAAAAAAAGGATGGCCAAAAGGTCATCCTTTTTTTGTTGTATTCCTATTTTTACGGCTGCCGTGGTACGACAGCCCTACCGACCAATGGTAAATTTTCCGCAGGTTTGTAGGGCTGTCACATGGGGCAGCCGGTCTCATTGGGGCAGCCGGTCACATTGGGGCAGCCGGTCACATTGGGGCAGCCGCACGAATATAATCACCGTTTTTTATAAAACCGATCCAATTCCCATTTCATAGGGTTGTTTTGGATATATAGGGAAATATGGTTCATTTCCGTCCAATTTCGAATAATGTGGTCATAGAAACGTGGTTGCCAAACAAATGAAATATCGTGTTCGTTGGCATATTTTGTAACAGCAGATTTGTATTGTCCAATGATTCGCGACAACCGTCCGCAACAATGGGAACGGCGTTGCATTTCTTCGTTTTTATCTAATTCGGAATCGTCAATGATTGGTTCTTCCCAACGGCTGTCGTGGTACGGCAGCCCTACAGACCCGGAATCATGCATCATGTTTCCATCAGGGACTGTAGGGCTGTCGCATTGCGGCAGCCGCTTATCGTCGCATTGCGGCAGCCGTTCGCATTGCGGCAACCGTTCATCATCAGGCCATTCAATTGGATTATCCACAATAACAATCATGTGAACATGATTTGGCATTACCACAAATTCCGGAACCGCGACATTATCATTGATTTCTGGGATTTTTTCTATGCAACGCAACGCATAATCCCCGATTTTCGACAATTCCATTCTACCATCAACAACATCGCCAAAATACAAATCGTGGTTTTTCGTGCAAAAGGTCACGAAATACCTTCCACCATTGTAATCGTGCCATGTTGCACGGGGTGATTTCCGTTGTGGTAGATTGTACGGCATTGACATTCAATTTTGCGCAAAGGTATTGTTTTTCCGTAGAACAAAACAACATGGCGATAAACAAATTTGCGGCTGCCGTGGTACGACAGCCCTACAAACCGACGGCAAATTGTACCACGGGTTTGTAGGGCTGTCACATTGTGGCAGCCGCTAAAAAACAGCAAACCAAATTAGACATGCTAGTTCATTGTTAGAATATGGATTGTTTCTCTTCGTTCGGTTTCTTGCCTTGTCAATTACCGTTGATTATTCTGACTATCGAACGCGTGTTTGTATCCTAGGAATTGTTGTAAGCTTTGATTGCAGAGGGTTTCAACCATCGCTTCAGCTAATTTCTTATCTTTGTCAGGGATGATGGGGTCAAGGGCTTTCAATAGTGCTTTGCCTTCGGCTTTCTTATATTCCACCCCTCGATGTATTTCTTCGTCGGTAATTGGGTAGTATTGTCCTCTATGCATTGCATCAACAAAACAATTGAGCTTACTGAAACAATCAGCATTGTTACGCATTGTGAAGTTGGCATTAATGAAGTCAAATATGTCTTTATCATTCATAGTATTATTATATTTCGTCTTAAAAAATTGGAAATCTTTTCATAAATAATAGGAGACCACATCATAACTTCACCCCTGTCACCGAGTTTTAGTCCATCTCCATGTATAGAATAAATAATTTCATTCTGCAATTCTATTGGCATTTCTCCTTTGAGATTCAGTTTCTTCCATACTTGATTAAGAAGGTTTCGTTCAAATTCCATTTTTTTCTCCTTAAATTCATTGATGATTGCATTTTTTGCGTTCAAAAAAGTATCTATCGGAATAATACATCTTTTCTCTATCAATAGGCCATTGTTCATCGGAGCATTCTCAACATATTCTTCAAGTCCCCAAAAATCACAAACACAATCCTTTTGGCCCATAAATACTGCAATATCTCCACAAAGAAAAGCCGCGTAATCATGCGTTTCATTTGTTTTGAAATTAACAAAGCCAGCGTTCTCTTTTAGATAATCAGAGTTAAATAGCACTTTATATACAAATGGTGTGCTTTCTATTAAAGTCGATGTGTCTTGTCCTTTTTGTTTCTGCTCAAGAAATGAAAACAAGTAAGTACGCATGCTGTCTTCAACATCAGTAGATAGCCAATCTCCTAATACTCTTGTAATTGATATCCTCCATATAACAGACATCCAGAAGAATAATGCAATATCCCCTGGAATTTGTTTTTCATTTTTAAAAAGAGAAGCGTATGGAGATTCCAAATAATCAGCAAGCAGTTTCTCACAATTAGGACATAAGTAATAATCTTTCGCCAGCGAATCAACCCTCAACTCCTCAATTCGTTCATCGGTAAGACTCTTTTCATCAAACAATTCTTCAAACTTTGTCGATGGCAAATCACCAGTGTGTACTTTTTGTCTGGAAGCAGTTAATGTGAACGCCACATCCTTACCACGTTTACCACTGCCATCATAACTGAATACACGCGCCCCTAAAAAACTTGGAACAATATGAGAATTTGTTTGAGTTGCCTCGTTTTTATGGCACAAACAACAATCATTCTTGATATTTGGATTACTTTTCATACGGCATTTACCTAAAACTATTTAGAAACCAAATCAATATTGTCACAATCAAAATCATAATATATACGACCCTTTTCATCACAATAAGCCCATGGTTCACATATGAATTTATAGAAAGAAATCATATCTCCATTAATCTCATATTCAACTAACTTTTCAATAGTGGAAATAAAGTTAGGGCGATTGTTATGTCGTGCATCGATCTCTTCAAGACATTCTTGGTACGATTTAGGTAAAGGCAACAACAATTCCCCGTTTTTCAGAATCTTATCAGGTGAGAAGATACCATAAATAATATCATGTTCTTTAATTTCTTTAATAAAACAACCTTTATACAAGAATGTATCTTGAAGTGTGTATAAATAGTTGTTGATAACAGGTACCACATGGCACATTGTATATTTCGTTGGTAGTTTATTGAAATTATAGTCGCATTCCCATTTTTCACCTGTTTTTTTATCATTCATTTCCAAATAGCCAAAACGATCACGCACACCTATATGATGTGGGATATTAGTAATCTTGATTTTGTCTGGAAGGGAATATATCAAACATTTTTCTTCTGTTTGGGCATTTTTCATTATAAAAATGCAACGTTTAAAAACCTTGTCAGTATATAAATAACAGTGTTCAAGAGAGTAGAATATCCCATCGTGTAGTGCTTTTCCATCCAAACTAAAAAATCTATATCTAGAGCGACTTTCTCCATAAAAAGTGAGTACTAAAACATTCTCATAGAATAACACGATTATTCTATTAGTTAAACACACTACATAACGCTCTGCTCCAAATTTAGAAGTTCTGCAGTAATTTGATTCTTTAAGAGCATTGTATATATACCCAAGTATCTCCATATGTTTTTGATCAATAGTTTTCAGATTTTCAAATAGTTCTTTTTGAGTTAATTCACTAGTAATCGAATTATCCAATGCAACGGAACGATCAAAAAGAAGATTTGAGAATACTATTGTTCCATATTCCATTAAATACTTTTCACCTTTTTCTAATAATCTACCATGAAGGGTTTTCTTAGTCACTTGCAAACCCTTTTTTAATGAGATGAACTCTTCAACAGAATACTGATTTATTATTTCGTGGTTATGAACAGCAACCACGATTTCTCTACGGTCTCCTGGTACTTCCAGATATATTATTCCATTTTCAATAACACTACAAATCTTAAACTTAGTAGGAATAGTAAAAACCGGCTTTAAACTTTCTATATCATAACATACATTATCATATGCAATCAATTTGTTCCCTAACTCAAATGGGTATCGTCCATAACCGGATTCCTCAAGCGAAATATCATGAACCACAATACCGTCTTCATCTAATACAATATATGATTCTTCTTCTATATCTTGGTCATCCTTTCCCACATTTATCTTTCTATAATGGTCAACTCTCGTCACAATATAGTATCCAGTTATCGAACGTTGAATATTACAATTAAAGCCAGTATGTATACCACATCCACATGAATCAAAATCGTCTTCAAATCTAGGTTTGTATATTATCTCATTCTCTCCATTAATCAAATACAAGCCCTTATAATCAGAGTCGAAAACAATGGCTATATTTTTTCGTCTTTCGCCAATATTAACAACAGTTGATTTGTTTTTACCTAAAACATCTCGTAATAATACAGTATTATAATATACTTTTATAGGATTAAACTTGGGAATACTCATCTTCTTTTCTTTTAGAAGCCATCTATCACTTGACTGTTAATTAGCCTGCAAAAATAACAAAAAAAGCACAAAAAAAAGTAGAGACGGTGCGCGCACCGTCTCTACAAACATTTGGATCAGGGATTTTTATTTCCCTTCGCTAAGCTTCTTGTAGCCTTCGTAGCGGAGCTTGGCGAACTGCTCGGTCTTGGCGAACAGCTCCTTGGCCTCCTCGGGGAA
>Ga0265301_10001790_pt1 | contig 26915 bp, 24 predicted proteins | sample AusTroGonzalo_MG_2_FD_193488 | JGI IMG/M metagenome (GOLD analysis project Ga0265301, IMG submission 193488) | Bovine rumen microbial communities from tropical cattle in Woodstock, Queensland, Australia - Gonzalo_04 | ecosystem: Host-associated > Mammals > Digestive system > Stomach > Rumen ... | reverse complement strand
CAGCCCCACCCCACGGGGGAACGGTGGGGGGGCAGGTAGTTTTAAGTGCGAAAAATGCCGAAAAAAGTGGTTTTTGCGCACCATTAATGGTACACTAACGGAAGATGCACGAGGTCAGGCGGTAGATGCATGAGCTATCACAACCTAGAGCCATGGCAGCGGGCGGTTTACGGTCACGATGGGTGGGAACCGATACGCCAACTCGTGTACGAACGGCAGCACGGCATGTGCGCGGACTGTGGGAAGCCGCTGCTGCTGCACGGCGCGAAAGACGAGCGCAAAAGCATCATGGAGGTGCATCACACGACCCCGCTCACGCCCGATAACCACGATGACCCCGAGGTGGCGTTCTCGGTGGGGATGCTCGCGGGGTTGTGCCACGGATGCCATGAAGCGCGCCATGGCAGGCTCGGCACGTACGCCAAGCCGCCGCCCAAGAGCAGGCGCGGGGTCTGGTTCGATTCTGATGGTATGCCGCACATGGAGGAAGATTGATGGGAGAGGTTCTATTCGTATCAGCCGTGCCGTTGGGCAGGTGCAAGAGCACGACCCGAATATGGGACATGTACGACGGCCCCAAGACGTTCAGATGCGGCGTCGAGAGGATGTGCTCTGCCGAGCGCGACGGCTTCTCGGTCGTGGTATGCGACTCGCTGCCGAGGGTCATCGAGGACAAGGACAAGGCCGTATCGGTGAATCTCGGGCACGGGCTCACGGGCGGCAAGCGCTACGGGCTCGACGAGGGCGTGCATCCATGGGTGGACCGCAGGGCGCTCGGACAGATCGACTACGCCATCGCAACATCCGAAGCGGGCATCCCGATCGTCGCGGGGCAGCTCGGCATATCGGTCGATAACGTGCTGCCGCTCGGCATGGCGCGAACGGACGCCTATTTCGAACCTATGCCCGAGAAGCCGAAAGGGCGCATATACCTCTACTGTCCGACGTTCAGGGGACTCGGAGACAAGGGCCATCTGCCGCGCATCGACTGGGCGAAGGTCGACGGGCTGCTCGAAGATGACGAGACGCTTGTGGTTAAGCGCCATCACTTGACGCAAGGCTCGTTGACGCACGGCGATTTCAAGCACATTTCAGAGTTCCCGCCCGCTACGCCGACCGAGCTGTTCCTGCTCGGATGCGATGTGCTCATCACCGACTATAGCTCGACGATGTTCGACGCGATGCTGCTCGGCAAGCCCGTCGTATTGGTGGTAGACGATATGCGCGAGTACCTTGCCGGACGCGGCATGTACTACGAGTTTCCAGACTTCTACAGTCCGCGCTGGCTCGGCGTTGAGGGCCAAGAGGAACTTCTGGTGCTTACCCTAAGAGACGCAGCCGAGAAGGGCGTGACGGATGTTGAGCGCAAGTGCCTCGAAGCCGTCGCGGGTGCCTGCGACGGGCATTCGACCGAGAGGATATGCGAGCTGATAAGGAGCCTTGCATGAGTGGAAACGCCGAAGGCAAAATGAAGTGCCCTTTGCGCATGAGGTCATTCGACCAGCCAGACACGTGCGACGAACGCTGCGCATGGCTGGTGCGGCTGGCAGAAACGTTCGGTGAGCCGAAAAAGACGTACCTTGTCTGTGCCATGGCGGCAGATACATCCGACCACACCATTGTGAAGAGTCCCGCGAACTGGATAGAGGAAAGGTGATCGCTAGATGGGTAATGTCAGAAGAATAACCGTAGAGGTTAGGCCCACCGTCACGTTGGAGAGCGCTGTCGCGTGCGTGATGATGCTCAACATGTTCCTGCAAGACAACGAGGATTACGACCTCCAATGCGTGAACAGGGGCGACGGGTTCAAGTGGGAGCTTACAGACGATGTGAAGCCGAGGCTGCAAACCGCAAAGCCGTCGAACGCGATAGAGCTAACAGACGAAGAGAAGGAACTGTTGGAAAGCATGCCGGCGTTGAGGAAGCTGGCGGCGATTGCAGGATTGGAGGCCGAATGAGCAAGGATACCTACAGCATAGGCGCGATTAAGGAAACGGAGCGATACAAGGCCGTTGTAGACAGCGGCAAATACGATTGTGCGGACCCTCTTATCGCGGAGTTGGTCTGCAACATGTGCTGGTCGTACGACCGAGCCGAGGAATGCAGGCGCATCCTCGACGAGCAGGGCATCATGGTCGACGGCTTGCACGGCAAGAAGCAGAACCCCATGCAGGGCAGCTACAAGGCTTATCTGCAAACGGCTGGCATCACATTGCAGCAGCTAAAGGCGCTCGGTGCCGAGAAGCCGAGGGAAGAAGCCGACCCGCTGGCCGATTTCAACGCATAGGAGCAACCATGGGTGTTCCGATTTCGCAGAAAGAAGCAAAAGACCTGTTCGACGTGCCAGAGGTCTACATGTACGTGTGCGACGGCAAGAAGGAATGCGGCAAGCCGAGCTGCACCGACTACTCGCGCAACGATTGCTGCCATCACACCGAGGACAAGTCGCATGCGCTTTACCACGTGCATTGCATAACGGCATTCGAGCGGCATCCCGCCGTGTCGGGCGACCGTGCGGCCATCGTATGCGTGGAGCCGATACGTGGATAATTCCGATGAGACAACTGCGGAGCGTTACGTTCGGGACGTGCTCGAAGGACGCATCATCGCCTGCAAGAAGCTGATCCAGCTCTGCGAGATGCTTGAACCGCGCTTCACCGATGGGTATAAGCGGTGGCGCTACGACCGCGACAAAGCGCGTAGGCCCGTCAAGTTCATAGAGCAGTTCTGCTGTGTGCCATCGGGGCGCAAGTACGGCAAGCCGATGATGCTCGAGCCTTACGAGAAGTTCATCATCGAAACCGCCTACGGGTTCGTCGATGATGATGTGGTACGGCAATTCAACGAGGTGTTCTGGTGGGTAGCCAAGAAGAACGGCAAGACGAGCCTTATCGCCGCCATCGCCCATTACATGATGACCTCAGACGGCGAGGGCAAGCCTGAAATCTACTGCATAGCGTCAAACGAGCCGCAAGCGGGGCTGTGCTACGGCGGAGTGGACACCATGCGCAGGCAATCCCCAGCGCTCGCTAAGTGGGAGCGCACGGGAGAGGTCAAGGACCGCAAGAAGCAGGGCATAGTGTGCGACAAGACCAACGGCTACGTGGTGACGCTCTCGGGAAGTCCAAAGTCGCTCGACGGCCCGAACCCGCATCTTGTAATCGCCGACGAGATAGCAGCGTGGGACGATAGAGGCCCCTACGACCAGATGCGCTTGGCGCTCACGCGCTCGCAGCCGATGATGTGGGAGCTTACCACCGCGAATTTCGTGCGCAACTCGATAGGCGATGCGCAGTACGACTACGCGAAGCGCATCCTCGACGGCGAGGTAGAGGACGACCGCTTCCTGCCCGTGATCTACGAACAGGATGATGCGGACGAATGGCTGAAGCCTGAAACATGGATGAAGAGCAACCCGGGCCTAGGGACGGTAAAACCGCTTGACAAACTGCAACCGCTTGTGGAGAAGGCAAAGAACGACCCAGCACAGCGCCCCGCCGTGCTCGTCAAGCATTTCAACATCCCGCAGAACCAATCTACATCGTGGCTCACGTACGCTGAGTGCGGGTCCGATAAGAAGGTCGATATGTCAACGCTGGGGTTGAAGTACGGCATCGCAGGCTTCGATGCATCGGATTCGGTCGACCTATCGGCGGCGCAGTTCCTATTCATGCGCGGAGAGCGCTACGAGGACGGAACGCTGGTCGATGACACAATCTACGAGCGCAGCATGTACTGGATTCCAGAGGACCAGCTCACCCCGAGGGAGGACGCTGGCTTCTCCAAGGAGCGCGACAACGTTCCCTATAGGCTCTGGGAGTCGCAGGGGCTTTTGAGGGTGGTGCCCGGAAACCACATCCCAAAGTCGGTGTTCCTCGAATGGCTGCAAGAGCTGAAGAAGGAACGGCTGTACTGCTTCGCGTGCGGATTCGACCCGTGGCACATGGACGATTCGACCGTGAAGAACCTCGAATTGTTCGTCGGTGAGAGCAGGTGCCGCAAGGTGCGGCAGGGTGTGCAGACGCTATCCGACCCCATGAAGCGCCTTAAAGCGGACTACGCGAGGGGCAGAATAGTAGATAACGGCCATCCAATAAACCGCTGGTGTCGTATGAACGTTCAGGTGAAAACCGACGTGAATCAGAACATACAGCCAGATAAGCGGAACAACAACCCTGCGAACAGGATCGACGGTTTCATGGCCGAGCTGGACGCCTACGTGACGCTTCTAGACTACTACGACGATTATATGCAGATGGTAACGAGCACGTGGAAAGGCTAAGAGCCTGATAATCTGTCATTATTGCCGTCCATTCAGGCGGCTTTTTTCGTTTAAGCGCGCTGAAAAGCACTTTTCCTTTACACTCCCGTGCCTGTCTGTACCGTTTTTGGGATATGAACATTCTGAAAGACCATGCAAACCGTCAGACGGGGGCGCTTTGGGATTCATTCAAACCATAAAGGGCGCGTTCGGACGCAAGCGCGAGGGCAGGGCGTTCTCGACGTTCACCGAATACACGCCGTCATACACGACCTGGAACGGATCGCTCTACGAGCAAGAGCTGATGAGGGCATGCGTGCATTCGTTCGCGAATGCCTGCTCGAAGCTCGAACCACATTACGAGGGACCGATACAGCAGGTCGAACAGCTCTTCCGCACATGGCCCAACGAGCACATGACGTGGAGCCGCTTCCTGTACCGCTTGGCGACCATCTACGAGGTCGATTGCACGGCGTTCGTGATACGCCTGCATGACGCGCAGGGGCGCACCACGGGACTGTGGCCGCTCAAATGCAACAACGCCGAGGCGATAGATGTCGGCGGCGATCTGTGGTTCAAGTTCAACATGCCCGTGGGCGACCCGCTCGCATACCCGGCAAAGGACGTATGCGTGCTCTCGAAGTACCAATACGTATCCGACTTATTCGGCACTCCCAACAAGCTCGGGGACATGCTCTCGCTGCTCAACGCGCAGGCCGACGCCGAGCGCACGGCGATAGCCATAGGCAGCAAGATCATGTTCATCGGGCGCATGGTGGGCCAGGTGGACGAAGAGGACATGGAGGCGAAGAAGAAGCGCTTCGCCGAGCAGAACCTCGGGCCGTCCAACTCCACGGGCATGCTCACCTACGACCAGACGTGGGATAGCGTCACACCCGTTGCGCACAACGCTTACACCATCGACTCCGTTGAGATGCAGCGCATCGACGATCACGTTTTCAACTACTTCGGCACGAACAAGCGCATCCTTCAGAACGATTGCACGGAAGAAATCTGGGACAGTTACTACGAGGGAAAAGTCGAGACTTGGGCAATCCAGCTTTCAGAGGGATTGAACAAGATGATGTTCTCTACCCGCGCCATGCTCACCAACAGCATCAGCTTCACCGCCAACCGCATGCAGTTCATGAGTGCCGCATCGAAGCGCAACATGGTGCGCGACATGACCGACCGTAGGCTCATGACCATCAACGAGGGCCGTCAAATTCTGGGGCTCCCGTCTGTTCCGGGCGGCGATGTGTTCGTGAACCGTGGCGAGTACATGGTGCTCGACCTGCAAGGCAACGTCATTTACACGAGCGGCGGCAATCTCGCCACCGCCCTGCCTCCGTCCGACATAGAGGACAAGCCCATGTTCGATTTGGGCGGCGACGACGACATATACAACGACGTTGACGGCAAATACGAGGATGACAAGGACGAGGGGTGACGATGGCTATTCGCGTTGTGACAGGCCCACCGTGCGCAGGCAAGTCCACCTACGTCCAGGAGAACCGCAAGGACAAGGATGTGGTCGTCGACTATGACCTCATCGCGCAGGCGTTGGGCAGCACGGCGGCGCATGGCAGCGATGGCGCGATACGCACATGCGCGCTTTCGGCGCGAGACCGCGTGACCGATCTGTGCATCGAACGCGATTTCGATTCATGGGTTATCAGAACCGAACTCGATTCCGACGATGCCGAGTTGTTCAGGCTCGTAGGAGCCGAGTTCATCGAGGTGGACCCAGGCGAAGAAGAATGCATCGCGCGCGCAAAGGCCGATGGGCGACCCGATGATTGCATAGAAGCCATCCGCGCATGGTACGCCAAGCACGGCAAAGACAAGGAGAGAGCAATGCCAGCAAAACCGCAGGAACGCGAATACCGCATGATGAGCACGCCGTTTGTTGTACCCGTCATGGAATTCGAGGTGGACGAAGAGGGCAATGAAAAGCCGCAGAACCGCTTCAACAGCGAGAAGTTCGTCGAGGGCTACGCCACCACGTTCGAGGACCCCTACGTGCTCTGGCAGGAGCCAGACTGGACCGACGAGCGCGGCGAGGTCCACCGTGGCTGGAAGTACGTCGAGGTAATGCACAAGGGCTGCATGGAGGGCGCAGACACGTCAGACGTGATATTCCTCTTCGACCACGAGGGGCACCCGTACGCCCGCAACCGCAACGACACGCTCTACATCGAGCCGCAGGCGCACGGGCTTTACGTCGCCGCCGACCTTTCGAGGACTGAACCGGCGGGCTGGATGTACGACGAGATCAACGAGGGCATGGTGGACCGCATGAGCTGGGCTTTCACCATCGCCGAGGAAGAGGTGGAGGACGACGAGGCCAACAGGACCACGACGTTCCACATCCGCCGCATCAAGAAGGTTTTCGATGTCTCGGCAGTCAGTCGGCCGGCTGACCCGAACACGGAGATAAGCGCGAGGCGCGTCATCGACGGAGTGATCGAGGAGCGCAAGCTGCGGGAGGCGCAGCAAGCCAAGCGGGAACTTGACCGCAGGCGCAGGGAGATTGCGCTGCGTGCCAAGGCAATGAAGTTCGAATAGAGGAAAGGAAAGCTCATGGAGTTCACCGCAATGGATGCGCTTGCTTACCGCTCACTTGGTGCGGACGAGTATGCGCAGCGCCGCTCCGAGGTCATCGGGCTCGCGAAGGAGCTGCCCGAGGACGCGACCATCGAGCAGGCCGAGGCAATCGATGCCGAACTCGGCGTTATCGACGTTGAGGATGAGCGTCGCGGCAAGCTCGCTGATATCGAGCAGCGCAACATGGAGAAGGTCATCGATGGAGCGGTTAAGCCCGTTGAGACCGTGGAAGTAAAGGAGGGCGGCATGGAACGTGCAGCCAGCTTGGGCGAGCATTTCGTCCAATTCCGCAAGGAAAACAAGAGTGCGGACAACCGCTACATCGCTACGCCGTACCAGGTGCGCACGGCTGGCGACCCGACGCCTTCGACCGGCGTTGTGGCTACGCAGTTCGACAAGGAGGTTGTGCGCCGCGTCGCAGCGCCGCTTACCGTCCTTGACCTGTTCCCGCGCAAGACCATCACCGAGCCCGTCTACAACTGGACGGTGTTCAAGCAGGTCACAGGCTCGGCAGGCACCACGTCTGAGGGCAGCACCAAGAACAAGCTCACCTTCGCGTACGAGCAGAAGTCCGCGACCTTGCAGAAGATCACGGGCCTTATCAAGATGACCGAAGAGCTGTTCTGGGATGCACCGTACGTCGCCGACGCCATCAATACAGACCTGGTTGATGAGTTGAACGCCAACCGTCAATACCAGGCGCTCGCGTCGCTGCTCGATGCAAGCGGCATCGCCACCGATACCATCAGCTACGAGAAGGCCATCGACCTGCTCGACGGCATCATCGACGCAGCGGCCGACATTGAGGACGAGACGCACATCGCTCCGAACGCTGTCATCGTGACGCCCGCCATCTGGAAGGTCATCCGCAAGGCCAAGAACACCCTCGACGAGTACATGGCTGGCAACCCGTTCGCCGCGCAGCGCTACAGCGCGCTATTCGAGATGCAGTTCGTCAAGAGCGCCGACCTGTCATCCGACCACATCGTAATCGGCGCGTTCGAGAACCGCGCAGTTGAACTCGTGAGCAAGGCAGACGGCGTTCGCGTCGAATCCACGAACAGCAACGATGTGGACTTCGAGAAGAATCTCATCTCCGTCCGCGCCGAGGCCCGCGAGATCGTCGCCGTCAAGCGCCCCGCTTGCTTCTGCGATATCACGGTGAGCGCTTCTGGCGCTACGGGTGCGACCAGCTAAGAGCCTTACAGGAGCCGATGACTGATGAAGCACGCGGTCTACAGCGGAACACGCAATCTGTACGCCGATATGGTGACGGCGGCGAAGTCGCTTGTCGCCAACAGCTCGGTCGGCAAGGTGCATTTCCTCATCGAAGATGAGAAGTTCCCGTTGGAGCTGCCCGATATCGTCGAATGCCATGACGTGAGCGGCCAGACTTGGTTCACGAAAAACGGGCCGAACATGAAGAGCAAGTTTTCCTATATGGCGCTGCTGAGGGTCTGCTACACGAAGCTGTTGCCCGATGTGGACATGGTATTGCAGCTCGACGTGGACACGGTATGCGTCGACGATATCGATGGCATCTGGGACACGCCGCTTTGCGGCAAATGGTGCGCCATGTGCCTCGAAACGCTGGGTACGTTCAAGCCGTACGGTCCGCGCTACTACAACGCGGGCGTCGCTCTGATGGACTTGGCGCAGATGCGCAAAGAAGAGGCGGATGATAAGCTCATTAGATTCCTCAACACGCGCAATGTTCCGTACGTTGACCAGGATGCGTTCAACTTCTTCCATAGCATCGCCGACATGGAGCCGCGCTATAACGAGTGCTTTGTCACCGGGTACTCCGAAGAGCCTGCGATCGTCCATTTCGCAGGGATCCGCGACTGGCAGACGAGCAACAGGGCCGCACGCCGCGAATACTTGAAGAAGTACCGCGAGATGGATTGGGAAGAGGCAATGGCGCTCCATCGCATCGAAGGCGGTGATGAGGCATGACGCGCATCCTGATCGCGGTCCCGACGTTCGAGAACATAACGCCCGACACGTTCAAGGCGATATGGGACATGGACAAGGGCGGGCACGAGGTCGACTGGGATTTCGTGCGCGGCTACGACTGTGCCACGGCACGCAACCGCATCGCACAGAAGGCCCTCGACGGCGGCTACGACCGTCTGCTCATGGTGGACAACGATGTGACGCCGCCGAGGGATGCGCTCGTGAACCTGTTATCGCATGATGTGGATTGCGTTAGTGGGTACTACCTGCATCGCAACGCCGACAACGAGCCGAGCGACCGCACGTGCGCATGCAGGCTGCTCGACGATAAGGGCCATGCCTATTTCAACTACCCGATGGAAAGCGAGTACACGAGATTCGAGCTTGCCGAGATGCGCGAGCGCGGCGAGTACCTTGTCGAGATACACGGCGGCGGGATGGGCTGCATCATGGTCAAGACCGACGTGTTCAACAGGGTTAGATACCCGTGGTTCGACTGGGTGAACTACAAGGACGGACACAGGGGGATGCTCTCGGAGGATTTGTATTTCTGCGAGGGGATGCGCAAGAAGGGAATCCCGCGCCATGTGGACACCCGCGTGGCATGCGGGCACCTGTTCAGGAAGATAGAGGAGGCCATTTAGATGCTTCGAGTCTACAAACTGCCCAACGGCAGGACGTATCGGTTCGAGGAGGGCGACCAGCCCGCCGATGCCGTACTGGTCGAGCGCGCCGCAGATGCGCCCGAGACGCCCGAGAAAAGGGCATCGAAGGTTGCTTCGCGCAAGCGCACGCCCAGGAAGGCCAAGGAGGTCTAGGACATGGCCCTGCTCGATGAAGTGAGGACAGCGCTGCGCGTGAGCACCACCCTGACCGATGGCGAGATAGGAACTTACATCGGCACGGCGTTGTTCGCGATGCAGAACTCGGGCGTCAACCCCGAGTTCCTTGCCGACGACGCCGACGACGGCAAAGACTACATGCCGATAGTCAAGACGGCGATCATCAACTTCTGCAAGGCGCAGTACGGGCGCGATATCGAGGCTTCCGAGCGGAACGCCTGCATCGCGTCGTACAGGTCCATCGTAGCGAGCTTGCTCAACGGCAAGCAGAACGTCCATTACGAGGCGGTGCAATAGTGGCGGGGTGGAGTGACACGATCATCCTCCGCGACGTTACGAGCGCCGCCTACGTGGACGCCTACGGCATCGAGCATGAGGGCGAGCCCGTGGATACCGAGGTCTTCTGCAACCCGTGGTACACGGGGCTGGACACATGGGCGACAGCGGCACAGCTCGGACCGAAGATCGCGGCCCGCGTCGAGGTGAAAACCATCGAGTTCGAGGAGAAACCGTACACGCAGGCCGTCTATCACGGATTGGAGCTGGACATAGACCAGACGAGCAGGCAGGGGTTGGAATCGACCATCCTGACGCTCTCAGAGCATGCGAGGAACGACTGATGGCTGACCGCTTCATGGCAGATTTCCAAGCGCTCCTGGACAACGTTCAGGATGTCGCCGACGAGTCGCTTGAGGTCGGCGTCAAGGCAGGGTGCGAGCTTGCCAAGGATGAATGGCAAGCAGGCGCACCAGCCAAGACGGGCGGATACTCGAAGTCCATCCGCTACCGCGTCAAGGGTTCTGGCAGCGAGGTCCAGGGCCATGTGTATTCGACCAAGCCGGGGCTCCCGCATCTGCTCGAAAAGGGGCATGCGAAGGTCGGCGGCGGCAGGACGCGCGCCATCGAGCATATCGCGCCTGCGGCAGATGACGGATTCGAGCTGGCCGAGCAGGTGATTCTGGCGACGATTGGGGCAAGGCTATGAGCGCGATGGAAGAGACATATACGGTGCTTACGGCGCTCAAGATTCCTGGACGCTTCGAGGCGTATCCGATCAACAAGGCTCCTGCACCGCCGTTCTTCATCTACACGGTGGATGACAACGGCGAGTTCTACACCGACAACGGCACATACGCGAGGTTTCCGCGAATGCACGTCGAGCTGTTCGAGAAGGTGTCCGACCCTGCGCTCGAGACGAGCGTAAGGGATGCGCTCGAAAGCGCGTTCGGCCCCGTAGAACAGGTCGGCTCGTGGAGCCAGAGCGAAATGTGCCACATAGAGCAATACGACTTCACTTACACGAAGGAGGAAGAATCATGAGCGATTCCAAGGGAGTACGCTTCGGCATCTCCAATGCGCATTATGCGCTTTACACCGAGGGCGTCGACGGTGCGCTCGGCACCTACGCCACGCCCGTTCCGATGAAGGGCGCGACCGCGCTCACGTTGACGCCGCAGGGCAACACGTGGACGTTCTACGCCGACAACATCGCCTACGAGACCAGCTCGAGCAACACGGGTTACGAGATCAGCCTTACCGTCGCCGTTTTCGGCGATCAGGCGAAAATCGACCTGATCGGCTATGTGGCCGACATGAACGGCGTCGTGTACGAGGCCGCTGATGCAGAGCCCGCGAGCTGCGCTTTCCTGTGGGAGTTCGACGGCTCGAAGGTCAAGAAGCGCGGTCTGCTCTACAACGTTAAGTTCAACCGCCCGACCGAGACCGGCAATACCAAGACCGATTCGGTCGACCCCGACACCGACGAGATGACGGGCGTTGCCATCGGCCGCGACATCACCATCAACGGCGTTGTAACCAACGTCATCAAGGCGAGCGTGACCAACGAGACGGCTACTGCGGAGCAGTTCGCCGATTGGTTCGATGCCGTATACATCGTCGGTGCGACCGGCGCGACTGGGGCTACCTCGTAAGGAGCGACTAATGATCATCCATTTCAGACACGTGGATGAGAACGTTGAGGGCGAGCAGGCGACCGATAAGGGCCCGCTCGCCTTTGGCGAATCCACCGACGAATGGACCGCGCTGTGCAGCCTGCACACGCTGACCATCTACGAGCAGGCATTCCAAAACGACCCGTCGAGCAAGCACAAGTCGCTTGTCGACGATGTGACCGACTACGGCGATGCCGATGACGGCACGCCGCTCGGAAAGCTGCTCGCCGCCAACTGGGAAGCCGATGCGCGCGCTCTTTGGGCGATGCTCAAATGCGGCTGCGAGGCGGGGCTCAACGGCGACAAGATGATCGGCGAATTTAAGCTGTGGAGCAAGGCCCATGCTGCGGACGATATCGACATCTACCGCCTGCATCTGCTGCTCGTGAAAGAAATCGATGCCTGCTTTCCTGCACTCGCCAAAGTCACGGAAGAACTCTCAAGGCAGCTCGACAAGCCGAAGCCGAAGCGGAAGCGGAAACCCAAACCTAGCGTACACGAGGACCGAGCTGACGATGCTCAAGCTGGGGTTCACGAGGGTTGATGTAATCGAGATGCCATACAGCCGCGCCGCATGGTACGTGGAGGCTGTAGCAGCCGAGAAGGGCGGAGATACGCAGGGTGGCGTGCGCGAAGCCACGCAGGCCGACATAGACGCATTCTAGGAGGTGCCGTCGAATGGCTGAGTACAAGGGACTCACAATCAGAATAGGAGGCGACACCTCCCAGCTCAACTCCGCTTTGAAGGCGTCGACGAAGGCCGCTTCATCGCTTCAATCACAGATTCGGCAGATAACGCGCGCGATGAACTTCGATCCTGGCAACCTTGCCAACGTCGATACACGCATGAAGCTGGTCACAAACCGCGCCGAAGCGCTTTATTCGAAGCTAACTCTGCTCAAGAACAGCTATGACGAATTAGGGGCGTCTTCCGTCGAGGTCGGCGGCGTCGCCACATCCGTCAAGAACCTTGCCGAAACCACCGAGAACACTGCGCTTGCGGCCACGACCGCAAAAGAGCGGTACAACGACATGACGGCATCGCTCGCCGCCAATTACCGCGAACTCGAAGCGCGCGCCAAGGCTGCGGGCCAGGAGATGGACCTGAACGCGCTCTCGCGCCAAGGAACCGACGAGACATTCGAGACGCAGATGGCCGCGCTCAAAGAACTCGGCGTTGTCACAGATGAGGAAATCGACAAGCTGCGCACGATGCGCGCCACGTGGAACGAAGCGTTTGACACCAGCGAAGCGTACAAGGCCGCAGAGCAGTTCGAGAGCATGGCCGTCGACATGCAGAGGTTCGAGTCCGAGGCGAAGAACGCCGCCGCGACCGTGCGCGAGCTGAATACGGCATCGAAGTATTCAAGCGAGGAATGGGGCGAGTCTACCGCAAAGATAAAGTCGATGGATTCTGCCCTCGAATCATGTGCGAAGCAAGCGCGCGAGTACGAGGCGGCGCTTCGCGAAGACCCATCGAACATGGATGCCGCGCTCGGACGGCTCAGGGCGCTATCGAACGAGTACGACCTTACCACGAGCAAGGCGCAGGAGCTTTCCCAACAGGTTGATGCTTACAAGAGCAAGTTGTCGGGAACGCTCGCAGAGCAAAAGAACCTGCCCCTTTACATCCAGGAGACAGGGGATAAGTGGGAGAAGGTTCAAAACGAGCTTTCAGAAGCCAAGGGGCACGCGAATGCGCTGCACCAATCGCTACAACGGCTTCAGGACACGCAAGCGCCGGTCGAAGAGATAAGACAGCTCGAAGCCGAGGTGCGCGAAGCCGATGCAAGGGTAGACGCGCTCAGGCAGAGCGCCGCGCTGATGGACGAGGCTTTCGAGACGGCCAAAGAATGTGCTGAACTTCAACGGCTCCAAGGCGAGCTTGCTGAAACCACAGCCCGTGCGAAGTCGCTGACCGAGCGCATGAGCCTTACGAGTCTCGGAGGCAACAGCTTCCTCAACGCGTCCACCATCAAGTCCGCTGGCATGACGCTGTATTCGACGCTCACGCCCGCGATCACCATGCTCGGATGGAAGGCCGTCACAGCCGCACAGGACATCGACTCCGCATATCGCGACATGCGCAAGACGGTCGACGGGACGGAAGCGCAGTTCGAAGAGCTGAAGCAGGCAGCGATAGACTTCTCCGAGACGCATGTAACGAGCGCCGCGCAGATATTGCAGATCGAAGCAATCGGCGGTGAGCTCGGCATAGCCACGGAAAATTTACAGGCTTTTGCAGAGACGGTTTCAAATCTCGATGTGGCGACGAATCTCGATACGGAAGAGGCTGCGAATACGCTCGGCAAGTTGGCGAACATCACGCACATGGGTGCCGAGGAATACGACAACTACGCCGACGCCCTGGTGCGCTTGGGCAACAACGGCGCGTCAACAGAGGATCAGATAGTAGACATTGCTACGCGCATCGGCTCGATGGGTACGATAGTCGGCATGACCGTGCCCGAAATTCTCGCCTTGTCAAGCTCCATCGCATCGACGGGCATGAAGACTGAGGCATCGGGCACGGCGATAGCCAATACGCTGTCCGATATGGAGTCGGCTGTTGCCGCTGGCGGCGATTCGCTCGAAGCGTTCGCAGCCGCATCTGGCATGAGTGCGGAGCAGTTCGCGGAAACGTGGGAGAACGAGCCGATTGCAGCGTTCCAGGCGTTCGTCGAAGGGCTCAACGCGATTGAGGAAAGCGGCGGCTCTGCCGATGCTACGTTGGAGGAGATGGGCATAACCGGCACGCGCCAAAAGCAGGCCATTCTCGGCCTTATGCAAACCATCAGCGGGTTGAACGACAACCTAACCATGTCGAGGGACGCATGGGAGGGTCAATCCGACGTGTGGGGCGCTGCTGGCGACGCTGCTCGCGAAGCCGAGAAGAAGGCCGAAGGCTTCTCAGGCCAGCTATCGATTCTCTCGAATATCGGCAACGATGCGCTCGCAGCGCTCGCCGAGGGTGCGACGCCGATAATCTCGGCGTTCACCGACCTTGCGAAAGCTGCGCTTGATGCATTCGAAACGATGGACGAGGGCGGCAAGACCGCCGTTGTCGTGGCTCTCGGCTTAAGCGCGATAGCTGGCCCCGCGCTCACCATGGCATCGACGTTCATTACGGCCAAGCAGAACATCACGAAGTTCATCACCGAATCGAGCGCGATGGGCAAGGCGCTTAAGATATTGAAGTCTGGCTTTACCGACACAGGTAGTGGAGCGGACGGCATGAGGTTAAAGCTGATGAGCTTGGGCGAAGCCGCAAAGACCATCGGCAAGTCGCTTTTGACCAACCTTGCCATGGTCGGCGTCGCCGCTGGCATCGCCGTTGCGATTGCTGCCATAGTGAGCTACATCAACAAGCTAAAAGAGCTTGAGACGGCATCGCAGAACGCAGGCGATATACTTTCGGGCGTGCTGTCAGGCATATCGTCCGATACGACGAGCACGTTCGAAAGTTTCTCTAAGTCGCTCGACGATATGGTTAAGGATTTCGCCGATCACAACGAGTCCATCCGCACAAGCGCCGAGGAAACGTACAGCAGCACCGCGAACATCGAAGAATACGGCGAAGCGCTCAAAGAGGCCCTTGCAGCGTACAACGAGGGCGACAGGAGCCAGGAATCGCTCGCAAGGCTGAAATCAACGCTCGATTTGTACAACAGCGCTGCGGGCGAGTCGATCACGCTCACAGAGGACGAGACTGGTGCATTGCAGCTCATGAAGGACGATGCCGTGCTCACAGCCGATGCGTTCGATAGGCTCACGAGTTCGATAATCACATCATCGAAGGCAAAGTTCTTCGAAGAGTCCTATACGCAGAAGTACACCGATCAGCGCGAAGCACTCGAAAAACTTAAAGAAGCTCAGCAGAAGGTAACAGACGCAGAAGCGGAGCTAATGGAGAACGCTGGCAAGGGCAAGGATGAGGTTGAAAGGCTTTCAGGTGCGCTTAACAGAGCGAACGACGATTTAGAAGAAGCTGAAAAGGTATACGAAAGCACCACGAAGGCCGTAGAGCAATACAAAGAGGGCGTGGAGCTGATGGCCGAGGCGCAGCTCGAAGGAGCGAGCAGCGCGGTCAAGTGGGTTGCCGAAAACGATGAGCTGCAAGCTACCATCTGGCAGAACGGCGAATCGGTATCCGATTTCGCGCATACGCTCGGAAACCTCAACCTCGATTACGAAACGCTTTCGTCGAACTCGTCGGTCATCGAAGAGATGGGCGATTCATGGGATGGCACGATCGCGTCTATCATACCTGGCTTGCAGGAGCTTGGAATACAGATCGATTCCAATACGGCGAGCCTGCTCGGACTCAACGAGGTCCAAGTCGAGGATAAGACATTCTACGTAAGCGATGACGGGACAATCCTCGATGAGAGCGGTCAAGTCATGGAACTCGATAACATGTTCATCGGAACGAAGGTCTACAGTGTCGATGACCATGGCACCATCTGGGACGGCATCAACGCCGTTGGCAAACTAGAAGACGACATCGCGCATCTGCCAGATGGCGACGTGAGCGTTAGAGCAACGACGGACCCCGCGACAAACGAAGTAAACGGGTGGGTTGCGAATGCGAACGACCTCGTTTCGACTATCAACATCAAGGGCGATACGTCGCAGGCTGAATCGAGCGTGCAATCGGCCGTCAATGCAGCCAACAGCAGCACGGGCACAATCGGCGTCGATGCGAATACTTGGTCGTTCTGGAACACCGTCAACAACATCGACGGCAGGACGGTCGGAACAGCATACGTGGATGTCCAGAGTCGCGGCGGTTCGTACATGGGCGGCTATTCGCAGACGCCATGGGATTTGACGGGCGCGTACGCCCCGCGCATGGCTACTGGCGCGATAGTCACGAGGCCGTTGCTCACGAACAATGGCTGGGTGGGCGAAGCTGGGGCTGAGGCCATACTCAACTGGGGTACGGGCGGCGCGGTAGTGCCGCTCACGAACAGGAAGTATATGGAGCCGATAGCCAAGGCCATAGCTGGCAGCATGGAAACGCAATCGTCCGCTCCCGTCATATACATGAACCTCAACTACGACGCGTCCGACGACGCCCAGCAGATGCTCCGCGACATAGAGCGCGGCCTGGAAAACTACCTGAACTTGGAGGCATGAGATGACAGTCCCCACAAGCAGGGTTTCAGCGAAGCCGACCAATCTCGCATTGAAGCGGGACGGCAACAGCATAACCGCATCCTGGAAGATACCCTCGAACATGAGCAACGACAAGGAATCGGCACATGCCGAGTTCCTCGAAGCCGAGATAGGCATAGCGCGTTCCAACGCCAAGCCAGTGTACGGCGAGATATCGCCCGATGGCACGGGCACCCACGCCATGACGGCCACTGGCTACGACCACTTCCTTGCCTGTGCCATCGGGATAAGCCAGACATCCATCACCAAGAACTATGATCGCAACCGCTTCCATCCAGTCAACCCCGGTGCATACTGCAAGCAAATCAACTTCTCCATCAAGGGCGTGAACACTCCGGGTACATGGGTTTCGAGCGGTAGCAGATGGTGGTTCAAATACCCCGGGGGAGGCTATCCCGCGAACACCTGGGCATACATCGACCAGTCGAAGGGCGGCAAGTTCTGGTACTTCTTCGACAAGAACGGATGGATGAAGACGGGCAAGATTACCTGGCGCGGGAAGAACTACCAACTCTCGCCGTCTGGTGCCCTTGCGGCGGGGAATCCCGCAGCAGACACGGGGAGCTGGTACGAGTTCTGGCCGCAGCTCGGACGCGGAAGCGCGGCAATCGCGACCTATACGTTCGGGCTTCCCAGAGCGCCCAAGGTATCGTGGGATTACAACGTGGCCACGCATGTCGCCACGGCAACAGTGGAGACGGATGAAGGCAAGGACCAGTACGAGCGTTACGACACGATGATTCTCGTGAAGCTGCGCAAGGAGGACGGCAAGGAGGTCGTCCTCATGAACTGGTCTGCCACGAAGTCGACCAAATGGCAGCGGAGCTGGGATCTGTCGAGCTATATCCGCAACCTACAAGTCGGCAAATGGGTGTCCATCCGCGTCTGGGCCTACGCCCGAGGCATCGCTGGGGATAACCCCTCAGCAGCCAAGGCGGTGTATGCCGAGAAGAACGTCGTGTTCCCCGTAAGCTCCACCCCGGGCACGGTGACATGCGACAAGAAAGCCGCGACTGGGCGCATCAGGGTGCCCGTCACGAGGAACGGTTGGTGGGTCACGGTGCAACTGCAACGGAAGATCGACAACGGGAGCTGGTCGGACGTTACGGGTGCCACGGACAACCACGAGAGCGGCACCATCTCGCTCTACGACAGCTACGGCTCGGTGAACCCGCAGCCGGGGGAGTACGTCTACTACAGAATTAAGACCACGCGCGACAACTTCACATCCTATTCGGGGCAGATTCGTGCGGATTGCCTGTTCACGGCGAAGCCCGCCGAGACATGCACCGCGACGTGCAAGCTGGCCTCGCTGGCATCCAACGCCGCAGGCACCCAGGTCACCGTGGTCATGGCATGGAAGGACGGCACGGCCAACACGGGCTGCGAATTGTCGTGGTCACAGTATCCGAACGGCTGGGCTACCTCAGAAGCGCCTACGGTGCAGCAGGTCACGGGCCAGGACGGCACATCCAAGCTGGCTGGCTGGAAGACCAAGACGTACGTGATAAGCGGCTTAACGTCGGGAACCGACTATTGGGTTCGCATGAGGCGCTACAAGGAATATTCCTCTGGCACGAAATACAGCGCATACGACCTGTCGGGCAAGGCCACCAAGATAACGACCGAATCCGCGCAAGACGACAAGTGCGGCATCCTCTCCGTGACCACTAACTCCACTGGCACCGTCGCCACGGTAATCATCGGCATCAACGAGGACAACACCAACACGGGAACGGAATTGTCGTGGTCGACGGTCAAGGGCGCATGGACTTCGAGCACCGAGACCCCATCGACGGCCAACGTCACGGCCACGCCTACAACCGTGACCGACGCGACATGGAAGAAGACGTGGAAGAAGCAGCAGACCGCGACCATAAGCAGCCTCACCCCAGGCACCACGTACTACATCCGAGCGAGGCGCTACCTCACGTCGGGCGGCACCACGACCTACTCGCCGTATTCGGCCATCGGCTCCATAAAGATGGAGTCCGCGCAGGACGATACCTGCGAGATAGTCGCAATACCGCAATCGGGCGGCACGGTCTGCAAGCTCACCATCACGCCGCATGAGGACAACACCAACACGGGCACCATCGTTCAATGGACGGATTTCGAGAACGGCTGGTATTCGAGCGATTCCCCCAACGAGCTTACGGCGAACTGGGCGCTTTCGAGCGGTGTGCAGACGGTGTGGCTCAGGGGTCTTCTCCCGGGCACCGACTACTGGGTGCGTGCCCGTCGCTACTTGGAGTCTGGCGGAACCACGACCTACGGCGTATGGTCGAAGGTCAAGGCGTTCACCACCAGGCGCGATACAGCGGCTAACGATAAGGTGGGAATCGTCTCATGCACGCCCGACCCTTCGGGCATCGGGGCCACGCTGGTCGTGGGCTATACCGAGGACAACGCCAACATCGCGACCGAGGTATCGTGGTCGTCGGATTCTGCCGCTTGGGCATCCAATCAGGGGCCGTCGACGATGGAGGCCGACTGGACCGACTCCAAGAGCCAATCGGCGGATTGGAAGAGCACGCAGACGATTTACCTGCGCGGGTTGGAACTGGGCACCACTTACTTCCTCAAAGCCCGCAGGTACAACGAGGACGATTCAGGGCGGACGTGGACGCCGTATTCCGCATGCGTGTCCTTCTCCACGCCATCGAAGCGCGAGAACGCCGACGCGAGGTGCGGCCTCGTATCCGTGGAAGCTGTGGACGGCACCACGGCGAAGGTCGTCGTGGGCTGGTCCGGCGACCATTCGGGCTGCGAGGTATCGTGGTCGGACGATCCGAACGCGTGGGAATCCTCTCAGGCACCGTCGAGCTTCGAGTTCGACTGGGCCGACCCCGACAGGCAATCCGATGACTGGTCGAACACGGGAACGTGCTACATCAAAGGTCTTGAAGAGGGCACAACCTACTATGTGAAATCCAGAAGCTATTACGAGGGCGACGCTAGGGTATGGTCTGCCTATTCGGCAGACATGAGCATCACCCCGTTCTCTGCCCCCGAATCCGTCGTGCTGGATGCCCCCGCTGCGATAGCGCGCGGCAAGACCATCGAGTGCTGGTGGGAGGTTTCGGGCGACAAGCCGCAGACAGAATGGCACATGCACGACGCAACCGCGCCGCTCAGGGCGATAGCGGAGGGCACGGGCTCGCTCTGCCACGCGTCCATCGAACCAGAACGCTACGGGGACGCCGACTCCGTGAGCATCTACGTCGAAGCGGGGTGCGGCGGGGGATTGACGCGATCCGACACGGCCATCGTGGCGATAGCCGACGTTCCCACATGCGATGCCGCATGCGCCGCGACTTTGACCGCGCAGCCAGCGCAGTTCGAGGTGCTTGCGGATGACCCGTCCGTGCGGCTCCTGGCCACGTGCTATTCGAAGGGATGCACGCTCTCCGCACCAGACGGCGACTGGGACCAGCTGGACGGAGACGCCGTATGGACGCAGGCCCTTGTGCCCCAGTGGACCGAAACCACTTGGGCAGAGACGGCGACTTACGCCCGCATCTCGGGCGAGGTCGACGATGCCGAGGATGCAGCAGCCGCAGCCGAGACGGCGTTCGAGGCGACCGACGAATACGCCGCGCTCCAAGCGGCGATAAGCGATCTGGAAACCGCAGAATCCGACCTGTCGAGCGCGCAGACGGCCCTTTCGGATGCGCAGGCGGCTCTCGCTTCGGCGCAGGCGGCTCTTGCGGCGGCGCAGGCGATTCTCGATGGCTTGACGCCCGAGGACGAGGGATACGCCGAGGCCGTCGCAGCGGTCGAAGCAGCCGAAGCGGACGTTGAGGATGCCGAGGATGACGTTGAGGATGCCGAGGGCGATGTCGAGGATGCCCAAGAGGCGTACGACGATGCCATGGCTGCTCAGATAGCCGCCTACAACGCCTCATACGCCACGTCCGAGGGTATAGCCGTCCAAGATGCGAACGCCGCCCTAGAAGCCGCACAGGCGGCTCTGAATGCGTACGAGTCGACTGATTCGGTCTTCGCCGCGACCGTGGCGATGCCGGTATCAGACCTATATGACGAGGGTTCCTACCGCGTGGAGTTCCGCACCGTCGAGAACGTGGCGGGGCTTGCAAGCGAGCCTGCCGAGGTCGAGTTCGATGTCGCATATTCACACCAGGCACCCGACCCGTCTGCGGGGGTGTACTCCGCAACGTCCGATGAAGAGGTCGTCGATGGCAAGACCTATTACGTCCAAGCATCCGAATATGTTTACACCAAGACCGAGGACACGTCCATCGTAAGCGGCAAGACGTATTACGCGTACGATAGGGCGACCGACTCCTTCTACGCCGTGGATGAGCCAGACGTTGACGACCTGCCGCTCTACTACGAGCGTTCGTCTGCAACGGTATACGAGCCTGTAGCGCATCCCGTGACGGCCGATATCTCGTCCTACTACGAGTACAGCGCGATTTCCGTGGATTCCGACACCGAGAACCGCAAGGTCACAATCGCGCTCGCAGCACCATCAGGTGCGGTATCTTCCGACGTGATCGACGTTTACAGGCAGACCCCGATGGGATACGAGCTGATAGCGCAGGGCGTTTCGATGGATTCCGTCGTGACCGACCCGCACGCGCCGTTCGGCCATGCCGATACCGCCTACAGAATCGCATGCAGGACGGTCGACGGCGACATCGCTTGGGCCGAGTTCCCGTATTCGATAGCCGCATACGTGCTGCGCTTCGACTGGGAGAACGAATCGGTCGAGTTCCCGTATAACCTCGAACTGCGCGAGTCAATGAGCAAGGACTACGAGGCCAGGAGCCATACCGATGGCTCTGTGAACGGCTACTGGGACAGGAGCGTGGAGCTGAGCGGCAGCTATTCGACGGACATCATCAAGGTCGAGGACGCCGAACTGCTCAGGAAGGCGCGCATGCTCGGCGCTTATCCGGGTGCCGTTTGGGTGCGCGACGCCTACGGCAAGGCGATGCAATGCAACGTCGAGGTCAACGAAGTCTCGATCGAATACAACTCGAAGGCCGTGGGGCTGTCGTTCAGCATCTCGGCGATGAGGACGACGGCGCAGTTCAAGCCGTGCATGGAGGATTCCAATGGCTGATTGGATGGGCGGATACAGCACAGGCTGGGACGTGTACACGGTCGACCAGGGCACATGGGCCGACTCGGGCAAGGTCGACGGCATCATGTCCGTGTCCATAGCCAAGGACGCGACGGACGATACCCCGCTTTTAGAAACTGGCACCATGCAATGCGACGGCGAAGCGCCGTTCGAGTGGTCGTGGTGCCGAATCTATATGAAGGCCGAGCAGGAATCAGCCGAGCGCATACCCATGGCGACGCTGCTCTTCGAAAGGGGCAAGGTGTCCACATCGCACCGCTCGCCGGTATGCGAGCTGAGAGGGCGTTCGGTGCTGCAACCTGCGGCCGACATGAAGCTCTCACGGGGACTCTATGCGGCTTCTGGAATCGACGGAGCCGCCTATGCGGGCCGATTGCTACAGGCATGCACGCCCGCACCCGTGGTGGTCGAAGGGTCTTTCACGCTGGTCGATGACCTCGTTTTCGACCTCGGAGCGTCTTACCTCAACGCGGTATGGCAGTTGATAAACGCCGCGAACTGGTGCATCCAGATCGGAGGCGACGGGACCATCTACATCCGCGAGAAGCCGTCCGAGCCCGCGTTGGAATTGGACAGGGCGCACGCTGGCCTGCTCATCCCAGGCGTGGACATGACGCTGGACTTGACCGATGTTCCGAACCGATACATCGCCGTGGACAACGGCAAGACCGCAATCGCGGAGAACGACGACCCCTCGTTGCCCGCCTCGTATGCAAGACGCGGCAGGTGGGTCGAGGAAGTGGACTCGTCGCCCACGAGAATCGACGGCGAAACGTTGGACGGCTACGCGCAGCGAAAGCTCGCAGAGCTGTCGACCATCGTGCGCGAATACTCATACACACGCGAATGGTGGCCCGACGTGATGCCGTATTCGCTTGTGAGAGCGACCCTTTCCGAGCACGGAATCCAGGGCGACCTGCGCGTTGTGAAGCAGGATTTGAGCTGCGGCAAGGGCGTCACCGTATCCGAGACTTCATGGCAGGAGGTGCGCGTATGAGTCTCGAAGAGACAATCGAGAAGCTAGTCGATGCGAAGATCGAGAAGGCCATGCAGGGAGGCTCGCAGACCGTCTTGGCTGAATACAAGGGCATGGACGGCCAAGGCAAGGGTTGGGTCATCATAGCGGGCTCCACCGAGGCCACTCCCATCACGAGGGCGACCGTCGAGGCATCACCGGGCGATACCGTGTCCGTGACCGTGGGCGACGGCCAATGCATCATGGACGCCAACATTTCGAATCCCTCTGCTGGCGTCGTAGGAGTCAAGCATGTTGCAAAGACCGCGACCGAGGCCAAGGACGATGCGGAGAAGGCCATAGCGTATTCCACGCAAGCGGCCACGGCGGCTTCTGCCGCGCAGACCTCAGCCGATTCGGCCGCTCTGGGAGCGCAGTATGCGCACGATGCAGCCGATCAGGCGAAGGCGACGGCTGATAAGGTGCAGGCCACGGCAGAGAGCGCAATAGCGTCCGCCGACGCGGCATCGACCGCTGCGGCATCGGCGCAGGAGAGTGCAACCCTCGCATCGGATACGGCATCGCAGGCGCAGGCTTCTGCGGATTCAGCGCAGGAGTCGGCCGATGTGGCGCTGCAATCCGCCCATTCCGCCGTGTTCGGGCTGTCCGAGGTTGAGAAGGTGGTCGGAGCAGCCGAGTGGATATACGCCCATGGAACCTACTCGAACGACTTGGAAGAGTTCGACGCTAACGCGGTCTACTGGGCCGTATCCCCGACTTCACCGACAGGGTACGCCATCGTGGACAATCCGACCGAGCAGGGCATGTGGTCGTATGCGCTCACGACCGATTCCACTATCGACCCGGACAAGACCTATTACACGCAGAGCACCGTGTACACGTACGATTTGACGCATGACACCGAAATCGTCGAGGGCAAGGCGTACTACGTGCAGGTCGAGGAGTACACGTACACGTTGACCCAGGACGTCGAGATAGTCGAGGGCAAGGAATACTACGAATGGGACTCCGAGCTCGAGGAGTACGTCTACGTCGAGCATCCCGTGGCCGAGGACATTGGCAGCTACTACGAGCGTACTTCCGAAACCGTGTACGAGCTGGTCGAGGAACCCGTTGCGGCCGATCTGCCGTTCTATTACGAGCGCACCGATACCGTCACTTACGAGCTGGTCGAAAACCCCGATGTTTCCGAGATTTCGACCTACTACGAGCGCACCAGCCTGTACTACGTGCTCGACGTATCGGAAAGCGTGCAGAACTACATCGCCACGCATCTCGCATTGGCGGATGACGGGCTGCATATCTACGGCGAAGCCGACGATTATTCTGCGCTACTGGGAGTCGACGGCTTGGACATCCGCAAACCAGGCGGAACATCGGTAGCCCAATACGGCGAAAATTTCCGAGTCGGGGCAACGAGCGGCGTGTTCCTGCAAGGCACGCCGACACGCTTGGCGTTCACGTCGAGCGCAGGAGACATCGTTTATTTCGGCTTGGATGACCAGGATGTGTGGAGCATGTTCATGGAGCAGGCGTATGTCCGCGACATGATCCGATTCGGCAACTACGCATGGGTGAAACGTGCCAACGGGAACCTCACGATGAAGTATTTGGAGGACTGATATGGCGACTATATATTCAGATGTTACGACCGATAGTTCTGGTGCTCAGTTTCGGGCGGCGTTCACCTACAGCACTTCAACGGCGAATAACGAAGTTACCATAAGCGGGACCGTCTACCTTCAGCACAAGGGGAGCGCATATAACGATACATATTTCGGCGAACGAGCAACCGCTCAATACAAGTCAAGCAAACTCGACTTTTGGGTTACCATCGTTGATACAGGCGACCTTCTGAAATCATGTTCTGCGCACAGTTCGTGGACGAACGTGAAGAGCGCAACAGGCTCCGTAACTCTGAGCAGAGACAAAAGCGCATATACTGTCACCATCGGTTGCGGTACAGGTTGGCTAACTTCGATAACGGGCGGCACGGGTTCGGTAAGTGTGCCCGCATTGCCTTCATATACTGTTTCGTATAACGCTAACGGCGGGAGCACAACTCCGTCATCGCAAACAAAATGGTACGGGGAGACGCTTACGTTGCAGAATGCAATCACCCATGCGTCAACAAGCCCCGGCAACTACACCGTCACTCTCAATGGCAACGGTATAACGAATCCGACCGCGCTCACTTCTAAGCGCACCGTAACCTACTCATTCAACGTGTGGAAGGCCACGAACGGCACCACGTATGCGGCTGTCGGAAGCTATACGGCGAATGCTGCCACTACCATGACCGCGCAATGGAACACGACGGAAACGAGGGCTGCGGTCACATTCCCATCTCCTACGAGAACCGATTACGCGTTCAAACGCTGGAATACAAATACGAGCGATACAGGCACGGGCTACAACGGAGGGTCTACGCTGGCACCTACGGGAAACATGACCGTATATGCCATCTGGAACCCGAAGATAGCTTACAACGCCAACGGCGGCACGGGAGCGCCCGCAACTCAGACCAAGACGTTCGGCTCTACGCTCAACCTGCAATCATCCACTCCGACCAGGACGGGCCACACCTTCAGCAAGTGGAACAGCGCGGCCAACGGCTCCGGCACGGACTACCAACCGAGCCAGACGCTCGCGGCGAACGACAACACGGCCAAGACGCTCTACGCCCAGTGGACGGCGAACACGTACACCATCAGCTTCAACGCAAACGGCGGCACCAACGCGCCTTCGAGCATCAGCAAAACCTACGGACAATCGGTGACATTGCCGAGCAGCAAGCCCACCCGTGTCGGGCACACGTTCCTCGGCTGGGCGTCGTCGAGCAGCGCGGCAACGGCCCAATGGCTTGCGGGTGCGACGTTCTCCGAGGCGATAACCAGCGATACGACGCTCTATGCCGTATGGCGCGATGACTACGAGGCTCCGTCGATCACTACGCTGAGGGCATACCGCTGCGGCTTCGAATTGACCACGGACACAGCCATCGATCCCGACAAGACGTATTACACCCGAAGCGGAGAGTCGCCCGACTACGTTTACACGGAGGTTTCCGAACCAGACGTTTCAGAGATTTCGACCTACTATGAGCTGATCGATGACGATGAGGCGGGATACGCGAGGGTCGAGGCCGATTGGAGCATCGATACCACCGTGGACGAGGGCGTTGTCAACACCGCGACCATGACGGGGACGATAACCCCCGAGGGGCAGCAGGCACAGAGCATTACATTCGATAGCGGATACCAGGGGACCTCTGGTACGGCAATCGCGCTCATATCGGGGCTTGACGTTGACACGCAATACACAATCACTGTCACAGTCACGGATGTCAAGGGCGCTTCAAGGGCGACGAGCAGGACGGTTCTTCTTCTGAGGGCGTTCTATATCTTCGATTTCGGATCGCAGGGCAACGCTGTGGGAATCGGGCGTGCGGCACCGCAATCGGGGATGGAAGTAGGCTATCCCGCCACGTTCGACGATTACGTGAACCTCTACGACGAATTGCAGTTCAACGGCGAGCAGGCATACCCCACGTTCTCGAAGTCCCAGTGGTCGACTTCCTCGGACGAATCGACCCTGCCCGTAACGCCGTGCTTCGTGCTGTCCACGGGCGACGGCGCGCTGTACTGGTGTTCTGGCAGCGGGATCGTCAGGATGAATATAACTCCGCATGCCGTCAGGAATGTCGGAGCGAACCTTAATGATATGAAACTAGGCGATACATGGTGGGGCAACGGATTCACGAACGCTCCTGACAACGGATGGTATGAAGTCTATTTCCATGGGCTTTATCAAGTCGCTTATGGATTCACTGGGAACACAGCGGCGCCAATGATGTACCTGCGCTCGTATGTGAACAACGTTTGGCAACCGTGGTTTAAGGGCTTCAATGCATACGGCGATACAGTAACAGGTCTCGCAACGTTCAAAAGTTCGAACATCGACCGCGACGGCGCTGATCCGTCATCCGACACGTACACGACAAGCCATATAAGGCTTGTTGACAAAGATG